>Ga0065711_1000427_pt1 | contig 98107 bp, 61 predicted proteins | sample Hoacrofraction12_FD_59098 | JGI IMG/M metagenome (GOLD analysis project Ga0065711, IMG submission 59098) | Hoatzin crop microbial communities from Cojedes, Venezuela - Epithelial fraction 12 v2 (version 2) | ecosystem: Host-associated > Birds > Digestive system > Esophagus > Crop | place...
GTAGGAGGGAAAAGCAGATGTTTTGTCTTTGTAAACTCTGTAGAGCCACCTTCGCTAAGAATAACTGACATCTGGCTGGTTTCGTTCACATCTCTGCTCTGTGTCTAGTTGAGGTTTCACAAAGTTTCACATTATTTGCATGTGTGTTTGTGAGTGAAAGAGAGGGAGACCACTGATCTGAGATGGTAGAGACCAAAGCCCTTTCTGTAGCCGCGGAAGCTGTCACCACTGCAGTACCATGTACTTGTTGGCTGGGGGGGGAGGCGGAGGAGGAACAGTGTGTTGGATAAGAAGTAGTAGAAGTTGATCTTGGTGGCCGTTCAACCATCCACCTTTCTTCTAAACCTGTCTCCAAAGATGTTCATTTCAGGGAAGGGTGGTTGGCTTGATGATAGGAATCTGGTAGCTTTTTATTTACCATAGGCTGCCGAACCCTCAGATGATAGTAATCAAGAGTACTATCCCCATGTTGGCATAAGCATTTTTAAATTTATGATCTTCCAACTAGGAAATTCACTTTTTTATGCAAAATAAAATGAAATCAACCAACCCCCTTTTTTTTCCCCTCCGCAAACTTTATTGCAAGCAGCTCCAGCCTATGCAGTTCAGGCTTGCTTCTTGTGAACTGCTTGGGGCCACTTCTCCTGGCTGCTTGGAGTCATTGTACAGCGCTTTCAGTAGACTATTTTCTAATTATGCAGTGGTGGTATAAAAGGCATTCCTGTTGAGTGACCTGAAATCATCAAGGAGACAAAAGGTTTCAGTCTGAGATGTAAAATCCCACAAGACAGTTTGTGCCCTGTTTGAGGGGGAAAGGTCTGCTATGAAGTCACCTTTTACAAGATACAAGATACCAGAGAGCTGATGGATGAGAAAGACCTGATAAATATACCAACTGTGCAAAAAAAATATCTTGAACTGGAGCTTACATTTCTTCTTTTCACACCAGAAAGTCCACGTGGGAGGGAAACCTGGACGATGGGAGAAGTGTCATGCTGAACTCTGCTCATGTAAATAACAGTGAAGCTATATGGGGAATATCCATCTGTAAAATACCCGTCTTGGAGGATGTTTGGGGGCTATGGGAAAAGAAAGGGAGGGGTTAGAGTTAGAGGTGTGGTACCTCACATCATTCATGTCTGGTTGGTTTTCAAAGGTCCTGATTATAAGAGGCCTTGCATCAAGGTAAGGCACTACACGTGCCATGGGCAGCATCAGTATTTGAAGGTTTTTCCAGACCAGGAGTGGTGGCCAGAGCTCTGCTGCAGTCAGCCAGCCATTTCCAGGACAGCCATCAGTTTCCTTCTCTCTACAAATCTTTGCCATCTCTCTTATGCTGTTCCTCTCTTAGCAGACTTGTCGTGTTTTCCCCTTGGGAGCAGGCTGGTTTGTTCACATGAGTTCTCACATCATTATGAGCCATCCTGAAGATTTTTTGGTAGTTTTCTTTCATGTGGAAAGCAATCTGATACGATCACGCTGTGTGAATATGTGAGAGACTATCCTAATATCTGTTGAGATTACTGGCTTGTTCCAATCCAATAAGGCAGCTGAGAAGAGGTAAGTTTTTAGTGTCCTCCAGAGCATGAGCTGTGATTTAAACACTTCCCTTGGCCAACTGGTAAATTCATCAAGCCCAGTAACCCTGTTCTGCTGGCAAAACTCTCTGCAGGGTGTATGTGGAAATAACATTTATTTGCAAAGACATTGGGTTACTCAAAGCTACAAATCCTTACAGACTTAGGCTTTGTTAGTTCTGGCTTTCACAAAATTACTTGTGCTTTCTTGTGGCATTCTATCAGTGACACGTGCTGTTCCTGGCGGTGCAGCATTAAATGTCATGTCTTGCAAATGTAACACTGACTCAGAAAGAGTTGTTACGGAGGGAACCTGCCCTATTTAAATGGCTCCCATGTTTGCCCAAGGTTTTTGTACAGTATTCTTCTAACCGATCCTAGTTTTCAGTATTAAATATAATAGATGTTAATATAAGTGATTCAATCATAGTTTGTAGCATGTTTTTGCAGCTGGAATGTTTAACATGCTCTCCTGACAGCTCGACAGCCAAAGCAACAGCAAAATCTGGGTCCTCTCTTTTATCCATGCAGAGTGCTACCCCTCTAATTAATGATCCGTGGCAATATGCAACCAGTGTTCTTTCAGCTCTTTGACCTCTGGGATACTCAGGAGCCGGCAGAGATGCACAGGAAGCTCACTCATTAAAGGATTTAGTTTCCCTTATTGTCCATCAACTTCTGTATTTTAATCCTTTGCTTCTCAGAAGCAATCTCCAGCCAAAGCCCAAAGAATACAGTGATTTTTCTTTTTGTTTTTGGAGAATGTTGAAGTGAGTTTTACCCATCAGGGCTAGTTCTGGACCTATGGGGCTTGTGCCCTTCTGGTGGAAGTGAGGAGGATGTGGCAGCTCTGTGCTGGCCAGTGGCAAGGGTGGATTTTAGCATCACTGAAGTGCCACACCACGTACTCATCACTGCTCCAACACCGCAAGCACACCCAGTTTGGCGTGATGAAACTGTCACGTAAGGCCAAATGGCACTCCTGGACAAGTTGGGTCTTGTTTCGGGGATGGGTCTCAGCTCCTTCAAAGGCAGACATTTCTGTGTTACAGCAGCTCTGGATGCTGTAGCAGTCAGGGAAAAGCGGCAATTCCCCTATAAATGCTCTTGCGCAACAACTCCACAGCAAGCAAAGGGGACTGGTGTGTGCTTGGTGCTCTGCAACAGATCAAATACTCTCCCGTCAGCCCTTGTTTGCACAGCTGCCATGCTCGTAAAAGTCACCCAAAGTCGTTGGTTGCCCGGTTCAGTTTACTCCTTTGAGTCTTGGTTGGCAATTTGCTCATATGTTATAATATTGCTCAGCTTGCAAGATTGCCTCCGTTCATTTGTGTTGCCAACACTTTTGTAACAGCACACGGTCAGAATCACAGGCCTGAAAGGTTGGAGGGGAAACCTGATAACTTTGCATGCTTGCATCAAGCCTTGTGGCTCGTGTCTGCCTGTGGCACGGCATCCAAACCAGCACTGCCCTCAAAATGGTGAATCCATCCTTTTCCTTCATAGTTTCTTACCAGGACTAATCACTCTTCATGGACTTTTGTATACTTAAATTTCCCTGATTCTCACTGCTAGATTTATTTTCCTCTTCTTTGTCCCCTGGATTGCAGCATCTCATGGGCCTTGTAGAGTGAAGTCTTAAGTGAATTGGTTAAAGTATTTGCCTCTCTTTATTTGTATTTTTATTTGTAGACATCTTCTTTCTGTTGAACGGCCTGAGAATATTCATGGAAATGAACAAAGCAGCAGTGTCTGGAGGTAGCTTCTGCCCGTTGTGTCACAGATGGGGGTATTGGCAAGGACACATTGGGGTATGGAAGATGGCAAGCAGCACCTGGGATTTGCCAGGAAGGAGGGAGGGCATCAGGGAAAATAGCAAGTGTGATGAAGGGGAGGTTAAAAGGGTGGTAAGGGAGATTTCCTTAGCTGGATGTTTCCTTGTTCATAACAATTTATATAATCTAATCTAATTGGCTTTAACCAAGCTATGTTTTGATGTTCACTTTCAGGGCTTTTTTTGTTTCTTAGGAAACAATTTGTGAGAACTGCTGTCACCCCAGTCCATGTCCATGTCCCCTCTGCTACAGCCATAATGTTGCATCATCACATACTATGACAATATCGATGTGTTGCTTTGTGCAGAGTTAATCCAGGGCAGGTTTATCTATTGCAGCCTGGGAGACACACATTGGGAGAGGGAGAGGCTGGAGAGGGGGGACAGAGGGAAGAAAAAGGCTGCAGAGAAGTGAGGTTAAGATCCTCTCACTGAGATGGAAAGAAGAAGGGATTGGAATAATATGGTCCGTTGGTTAAGATAATACTCTGGGGTCAGGGGATCTGGTTTCTTGGCACAGTCTGCTCCCTCCTCTCATGCGATTACAGAAAAACTTCCATCTTTTCTGCATGCCACTTCCGCTTTTGTAAAATGGGAGCGACACCTTTTAAAAAAAATAAATCCTGGCAGATCTTGAGGAGACCAGATATTCCGGTGAGTATTTCTGCTAAGAGAGATCACCGGTGGGGCTGCGTGGAGGCATTTGAAGGCTTAGCAGAATGAATCCTCTGAACCTTTGAGATTCACTCAGTGCATCTAGGGGGGGATAAAAGCAGAGTTAATTAAGCCATTCCCAAATCCCTCCTGATCCATGACCATCAAGCAGCTGCTGCTGCACAGTGCTTACCTCGGCTCTTGATGTACCCAATCATCCATGCAAGCCAGAAGTGTCTGTCTGTCTGTTACCTGCATGTCTGGCACCTCCAGTCTGCTCACAGAGGAGTGGGACAAACTTGTCCCAGTCCCGTTGGCCTTTGTGGTATCGACAAAATGCTGTAAGGATACTGCACCCAATCTCCCAAATCACAGAGAGTTATTGTAATGAACACTGTTTAGCCTTGAAGGTCAATTATTGGGTATCAGGGCTGTAGGTGATTGCTTGCCCATGCTTTAAAGTGAAGAAAGGAGCTGCTGCTGGCTGCAGTGACCTCTGCTGGGAAGCCCACGGCCGCTCCGGTCCAGCTTCAGAGACACAACCCGCAACTCGATCTAAACCATAGGTTTCTCCCCAAGTGATTTCCATCAATTGTTCTTTTTTAAATTTTGAATTTCATTTTCCCTTAAATAGCTTGTCATTTGAGAGTCCGTCTGAGTAGGGAAATGCTGTGCAGGTCAAGCTGCATGATTTGCAGGTGTGTGATGTGTGCTTCACTGAGAATGCTAAACACTGTGTAATGCCACGATTAAAGCCCTGCTGGTCTTGGGGAGGCTGAGGCAAAGTGGAAAAAAATGTCTCCTTCCTGTCTCAGCAAGCCCTTCAAGTGCAGCAGCCATTGGCAGTTGGAGAGGCGGGTGTGCACGGGCATCACCTCCCAAAGGGACATCTCCTCCCAAATACCCTCATCCCTATGGGGATGGCTCCCTTTGTACTTTGGGGGTGATTCAGCTTCTTCTTCTGCCTTCTTCCCCGTTATATTTTGTATTCCCTGTCTCCTTAAATCCCACGTGCTCACATCCTGCATCTGATTGCAAAGAGGGGCAGCTTAGCTCAGTACAGAGGACCATGCAGTGGTAGGACTAAACCCTTTCTCCCCGCTTCACTTCAGAACTGAGCACCTTCATCCGCCTTCAGAGAGCACCGCGGTGCAGTGCCCGTTTGGTTTGCAAATCAGAAAGGGGAGAGGGTCTTGCGGCAGCCCTCAGCGTGCAGCGTTGCGTGTCGGAATGAGCTCTTTTCTGGCCTCTGCTCCCTGGCTGTTTGCCTTTGTGGGTAACCCACCCGTCAGCCCGGTGTGTGACAGTTAGATGTTGCTGTCAGCTGTCTCAGAGGGGCTTAGCTTGGTTTGGAGAACTTCTGAGGTTCCCAGAAATAGAAATGCAAAGTATTAATATGTGCATGGTAAAAATGTATGACAGACTACGTTGGAGGCTTTCAACTGATAATGCTATAGTAGATTATTTGTGTTAAAACTACCTTCTTGATCATGATGGGATGAGGTACACAAATGATGATGTGAATGTGCATGTGCATAAAGGAAAACGGGTAAACACATATAATATTTTTTATTAAAAGTAACTAATTTCTTGAAGTGTCATTTGTAGCATACCTTCAACTAAAATAAACAACTCAAAAACATCCTTGTCCTAACTGCAACCCTTCAGGGACCAGGCACTAGACCTGCACCAGCAAAATAAAGGTTTCCAAATGTGTGCTGTGTAAAGCCGCGCAGGTGGTGTATAGGTGTCTTGTTGTTAATATTAAGAACTTACTTTGTGATGCTGTCTACCTGGAAATGTTGCTAAAATATCATGGGATTTTCCAGATATTTTAGTGGAGTGAGATGCCTACTCATGTTTTTGTTGTTCTGACATCCTGTAGTGTGTTATATTTGAGTTCACTTATTGTTGATGTTAATTTCCTGTGTGTGAAGGTCTTTAAGTGAATGCAGCTTTTGATGACTGATTATGGACGTAAATTCAGGTCAGTCACAATCTTTCCAGTGAATTCAGAGGAAATTGGGTTAGTCTGCATTCTTACGGGAAAGATCCTGCCAGGCACAGGGGACCTTCCGCTCTCAGCATCTTCACACAGACATTAGGGCACTTGGGACCGTTGACAATGAGGTTCTGACACTTGATTAAGCATCTTAATTAAGCTACTTGAACCTTGAAACACGTAGAGAGTTTTGCATTTTCTGACAATGCACTTTTACTTTCTTTCTGAATGTCTCCATCTGTTGTTTAACTAGTGGTCTCTGCTTAGCACGTCCCAGGCTTCTCTTGCTCTTAAAACAACTGTGTGCAACTCGTATAATTAATATTTTGCCCCTGCAGTTGTACTGGTAGTCCCTTTAGGGTTTGCAAAAGTTAAATGTATGCTTTGGAAATTATTTGTAAGCATTTAAGGAGCAAATCCAGAGAGGCATTGCTCTGAGTAGTTAATTAGATGTATGCTTGTAGAGATGATTTTTCTCTTTAAAGCTAGCATTTTGACAAGAGGCTTAGTGGGAATGATTGGTGGGAATGGTGAGGGTGTAGAAAACCCACGAAGATGCTTGGAGCCGTTGCACAGAAACCGCACAGTGCTTAATAATGCTGCAGGGAAATTCAGGTGTCCAGAGCAGGTGTGACGTTGGAGCAGGGTGAATTTAGTGGGAAGGAGCTTGGGGCTGTCGTACAACTGCTGCCTGCCTGTGCCAGCTTCTGTGTGGGGGCAGATCCCTGCCTTCTCACTGCCAGTCCGCACCCTGCCTCTGTCACCACCTCGCACCCTGCTTTGCTGCTGTCCTGAGACCTCCAGCCAACCATCTTCATGCATCTGACACGGGAACTGTAAACCTCTAATGCCCCAGATACTTAACCCTTAAATATTTTGGCTTCAGAGAGGACTGAAGGAATTTTCTGTGAGTAATAACAGTATTCTGGGCTGTGAAGCACTCCTCACTGTTTACATTGGTCAAGATCATATTTTATGATGTTGAATAAAGCACTGACAAGTAGTGTCTAACTAAAAATAGCTTTATGTTCTGCAGCCACGTAAAAAAATAAAAATCAGTATTTCATCTTATCTTACGTTTTTTCAGGATCAAGCATGAAAATATAGTTGCCCTGGAAGACATCTATGAGAGTCCGAACCATTTATATCTGGTCATGCAATTGTAAGTACTGAACCTGATGATGTTTTTGTGTCAAAATTGCCAGCCGTTCTTGTTCTGGTTTTGTTCTGTAACCCAAAAGATGGGATCTGTGGGAGGTATTAGTCTTGTGTGCTGCAGTCTGCAAAATCCTCAGAACGTGGTTAAAACCACATGTCCAGCCATGATGGGCTGGGTTGTTGTGAAATTGGAAACTGGAGTGTTTTACGAATAGCCTCACCCAAATCAAACCAGAGTGGAGACGAGATGTTAAGGGGATCAGAACTGGCTCTGTACATATGGGGTAGCCATGATTTAGTTCTCTGTGACTCAACAGATAACTGGTCTGTACTGAGCAAGAGGTGATCCGAGATGCCACCATGTGAACGGGTGCTGGATTTGAAAAAACGTGTCGTCCTTGTCTCAGTGGCAGTGGTAGCTCATACCACTGTTCCTTGACACATCGCTCTCATCAGAGCCCCTCTTCTTCCCCATTTTCCCCCTCTGAGCCTGAGAAGATCAGGATCCCATCAGGTACATGGTACACTGTGGCTGATCTGGTCCTCCCATCACATCCACCTGGCAGGGAAGTGACAGTTAGATACTCATACTGCTTTTTTTTTTTTTCTCCTTCTGAAATCAATTAAAAAACATGATATGAAGGTAAAATTTGCTCTTACCAGCTCCAGTCTCTCTCTTTTTCATTATGAGGTCACCTCAAGCAAGAGCAGAGCAGACAGGGCAGAAGGATAAATCACAGCTGGGACGAGCCATATGTGTCATAAAGAAGTGTGGAGCATCTGATAGAGGCAGCTTTGGGGTTAAACACTCCATGGGAAGCCTGTTGGTCCCTTGTCTGTTGGTAATGTCCAGGCACAGAGATGTCATTAGAAGCTGTTCTGTTCACAGTGTGGGAAGAATAGTGCCCTGTACATTTTTAATCTGTTTTTGTAGCCCTAAATTTCAGCCCAGTGTGCTGCAAAAGGATGTGCACAGGAACATCAGTGTCATACAAATTCCAACGAACCAGCTGGGTTGTGGGAAGTACCAATTTCATGACCAATTGATTTACAAATACTTATTTTTGTTTAATCTCTTTAGAAAGAAAAAAATAAATCAGTCTTACTCCTACTTATGACTAGCTTGTTTAATGTGGTGTATCCCTCACTTTTCTAAATTTCTTACATCCAGATCTTTGGGTTATCTGAAATGTAGGTCTGTAATTGCAGGTGACATTGAATATATATTAGTATAAATTTCTACTCACACACAATTCAACACCTACTAAGGAATTATTTGTTCTATTATAGCTGTATTTGTAAACCCAGACAAGTAATTTCCTGAGGGCCAAGCATTTAGCTATTCCAGAGGGGGACAGCTTCGCTGATGCCCACCGGGGTGAGATGCCCAGCTGAAGTCAGCAGCCAGGAACCCATCTGCAGCATTTGGGTTTGCAGCTCTGAGCACTCCCCAGCCCCGACGAGGAGCTGCACCTGTGTTACGAGGTAGACCGAAACATGCTGCATAGAAATGCATTGAACTGAATCTGCCAGGGAGCAGAATTGATGCTTTGTATCATTCCTATTAAGAAAAAGCAGGAAAAATATTCCAGAACTACAGGGTCATTTTATTTGCATATGGGCACACACTTGAATGCAATCAAGTGACAGCACTGTAACAAATTCACACTCATGCAGAGAGCCTGTGTGACGAACTTCATGTGTGCTCTTGATCTGCCTCAGCTGTGGGGTACAGCATGTTAGCTTAAGCTTATTTTATTAAAGTCATTTGATGTTGTGCCAAGCCGTTGCTTTTAGCCCTCCTTGCTGCTGCGAATCAGAGAAGGCTGTGCTGTCCTTCACTCTCCACAGAGTATTTCCAGGGAATAACCTTTCTGTGCTGTCTTGGAAAAGGGTTGTGTCTCCCAAGGTGGAGTGGCCCACCTGGACAAGGTCCTGTGCAGCCTGCTGTAGGTGACCCTGCTTCAGCAGGAGGGTTGGACTAGATGACCCACAGAGGTCCCTTCCAACCCCTAACATTCTGTGATTCTATGACAAGGTGGCCAGGTACTCACCCTCATCGCTGTGGACATTGCAGGAAGGATGGTGCAACCTCTGCACTGACTCTGAATTGAAATCTGGTTGGGATTTGGATCGATTGGCATCAACAGTTGGGTGGCAACTCTGCAAAGTCCGGAAGACTCAAAATCAGTTTTGCGTGCCTCCTTTCCTGGTTTCCATCTGGGAGAAGGCATGTATGGATAATCTCTTGTTTCCAAGGTAACACCAACTTGTTGATACAATAGCTGTGAACCATTGCACGGCATGAGGTATCTATTTGTTTACATCTGTGCCCTGTTTAATATTAGATACCTCGTGGGTTTTTTAGGTTCTTATTTTTGTGTATTTCTCCTAAACAAGACAACAGTTGCTTACCTTTACAACTGAGGTTTGATACGAAGTAGAAGGTGTTCTGATCAAGCAGCTTTTAGGAAACAGCACTTAAATAAAAAAAAGGGGGGGATGTAAAATTAGGGCCACTCAAAGGTCAGTATCATGGGCACAATAAATCTCAAATCCAAATACGCCCTTCTGCTTGGCTCATTGTTTGCTAAGTGGGCACCAACAAATGTTTCCTGAGGGAAATTTTTTTTGTTGCATGGGCGGCATTTTCATTACCAGCCTTTAAAGCACTCCTTGCAGTGTTGTGGCCAATCCACATTACAGCCCCTGAGCGTCTCGCAGCACATCTGTGGGAGAAGGCTTTTGGAGGTAGACCGAGCCTCCCAGTTTATGTTTGCCCTGTGGTACATCTACTTTTACTTGAAAGCTGTGCTTGTTAGCAGGCCAACTTAAAGGATAAATATTGCACCTTGTTTATTCTGTCAAAGATATGGGCAGGCACAGGTGGCAGTGTCTGTGCTGGAGCTGGTGGGAAGGGAGATGAAGAGACGGCTGTCTGTGTCTACTTGACACTTCATTTATTCCTGCCTAGTCCCTCTGGGAGCTCTTCCCAAGGCTGTGTAGCTGTTGGTGAATCTGGCCTGTGTGTTTCCTGGCATGTTCGTGGGGAAATCTGATCTCGGCTTTGGTTTCACCACCTTATTTTTACATACTTTATATACAAGCCATCATAAAACTGTTCAAACTGTCATAATCTTCTTAGTGCAAGGTAGACCAGAAGTCCAGCTTGGACATCCGCAGATTCGACAGCTCAGAATTTCACGTGCTGTTTCAAAGGGTTAACCTGTTCGTTAGAAATGACTGTTTCCCCAAATACAGGATATTCTAACCCAGTGACTCGAAGTTTGGCAAGGTTATGGACAACTCCATGCTGGTTTTGCTCCAAGCAGTATTGCTCAGCTTTGGTATGAGGTGGAATTACTGGTGCAGCTGCAAAGTAGAATACAGATGTAGGATAATCGCTGCTAAAGTTTTGCAGGCACTACAGAAGAGTACTGTAAAGCATTCAGATTTTGTCATATGTTCATTAGGATGATGTGCTTTCAAACCAAGAAAACACCTGCTCCTCTCCAAACTTCGATTTCCTGTAGTACCATTAAGACCTGCACAGGCAACAAAGGCAAAAAATAAAATAATCTGAAAGTTTCATTCCTTCTGGATGCTGAGTGAGATTTCCCTGGAGGATATTGTAGAAGACAGGGGGAAATGAAGTGCTTTCAGAAATAAAAGTTATATTGAACTATGTCATGGTATGATAGTAAACTTTATTAGTGAGCAGTTACAGGATTTTTGGTTGCTATTGATACCACTTGTCAAGAATCATCCTACTGTATCTTCAAAGCTATCATCTGCCTTACTTCACCTTGTCAGTATAGGGAAATATCCTGATAATCTGTTGTGGTTAGTATTGTCAGGTATTATGCCATATTTCATTGGCATAATCGGCCTCTTCAGGTATTGATGATTTATTTTCTGCATGCTGGAAAATCATGCGTAAAAATGGGTTTACATAAGCACGTTTTTTCTGTCTGAGTGTCTCCTGGGTTTGGCTGCAATAGGGTTAGTTTTCACAAGAAGCCGGGAAAGCTGACCCAAACTAGCCAAGCAAAAGGGATATTCGATATCGTGTGATGTCATGCTCGGTATTTAAGTGGGGGAGCTGGCTGACTACTCAGGAGTGAGCAGAGCATTGGGCACTGAGAAAATTGCACTCTGTATATTCTTTTTTTCAGCATTTTTGTTGGTATAGTCTTCTCCCTTCACTGTTCTGTTAAACTGTCTTTATCCCAAACCACGAGTTTCACGTTTTTCTTCCAGTTCTCCTCAGCATTTCTCTGCAGGGGAGGAGTGAGGGAGCGACCGTGTGGTTCTTTGTTGCTAGCTGGGACTAAACCACGACAAAGTGTTACTGGACTGTTAGCAAACACTGTTTCTGAATGTGCTCCTTGGGCAGGTCGGAGCAGATTCCCAAAACTCGACTCTGACTTCATACATATTTTTTGCCTGCCACAAAGCATGTGAAGCAGTGAAGTTTGGCTTCCTGCAGGTTTGTGTGCACCCTGTGTTAGTCACAGCCACAGGAGCTGGGGCTGTTGCCTCACTGAAAGGTTATATGATCACATTAAAAATCGATGAAATTCCTTGTTCTCTTTTATTCATCCGTATCATAGAATCATAGAATAGTTTGGGTTGGACAGGACCTTTCAAAGTCATCTAGTCCACCCCCCCTGCAATGAACAGGGACATCTACCACTAGACCAGGTTGCTCAGAACCCTGTCCAACCTGACCTTGAATGTTTCCAGGGATGGGGCATCTACCACCTCTCTGGGCAACCTGTTCCAGTGTTTCACCACCCTCATTGTAAAAAATTTCTTCCTTCTAGTCTAAATATACCCTCCTTTACTTTAAAGCCATTACCCCTTGTCCTATCACTGCAGGCCCTGCTAAAAAGCCTGTCCCTGTCTTTCTTATAACCCCCCTTTAAGTACTGAAAGGCTGCATTTAGGTCTCCCTGGAGCCTTCTCTTCTCCGGACTGAACAGCCCCAACACTCTCAAGCTTTCCTCCTAGGAGAGGTGTTCCAGCCCTCTGATCATTTTTGTGGCCTCCTCTGGACACGCTCTAACAGGTCCGTGTCTTTCCAGTGCTGAGGGCTCCAGATATTGGCTTAAACTATGTAGGAACTTAATATTTTTGGTATCTCTGCTCTTCTGCCAAAGTTGGTTGAAGTTCACCCAATGGGTGAGAAGTTACTAACAGTTGGCAGACTGGGATGGAGAGCTGTTGCCTCACTTTATCTGGAAAACAGGCTAAAAATAGGTCTAAAAGGCACCTCCAAAACTGAAGAAACTCATCTACCTGTCCGAGGGCAGGATATGCTGCTTGTACTGGCCAATCAGCTTTAGCAGATGTTTTTCTAACCTGTTCTTAAAAATCTCCAGTCGCACTCTCCCCAGGGAATCAACACCATTGCTTAACATCCTTACAGATATAGAGCATTTCCTAATAACTAAGTCTTCCAATCTGCTGTGCTGGAAGTCATATTTCTCTATTTTCTCCTGAAAATAACAAGACTGTTCAAATGGGCAAAGGTTACAGGAACGGGCCCTGGAAATCATGTAGCTAGGTAAGTAATGATCGAAGTTGAACACCCACCTCTGAGTTTCTCTTGACCTTTTTTCCCACAGTCAAGAACAGTGCAAAATCCAGGGCAATTCCTATTAAGACCAGAATCTAGTTAAAGAAAGTGAAAACCCTACTGCCAGTCTGGTATGGCTTTCCACCTCTTCGGGGGCTGTGCTCCTGAAGAATGGGTCTGGTCTTCTCAGCAGGAGGGCTGCTTTACGCAGATCCTGTCAGCTGGTGTTTTTGATTCTCTGAGGAGTATTTCTCCTGCATGAGGTCTTTTGAGACTTTGACATCTCTGCTCAGAGAATGCTTTTAAGGTGAGCAGCCCGGTTCAGTCAACCCTGAAAAGCTTCTCCCTATCTTTGTAAAAAAACCCAGCCCAAAATGAGCCTAAAACCCTGACCTTAGGGTTTTTTTCCAGCTTGACATCCCAACTCTGCTGAATTATTCAGATGATTTCCATCTCAGAAAAGCCAAGAAGTTGGGAGCTCCTTCCTGCCGGGTGCAAGTCACGCACCGAGGAGAGCCGTGCCCAGAAGTTTGCAGGCTCAGAGTCCCAGTGTCCCATTCCTGCTGTTTACCAGCTCTCCCCAACCATGCACAAGTACCTTATAACCCTGTAATGGCTTGGGAGGCAGCTCAAACAGGCGGGTGCCTACCTGCAGTAAAATCCGCAGAAGTTTTTATTATTACCGGAACTATGCCGCTTGTGATTTTGTCTTTCACCTGTAGGTTTTGCAAATAAGTAAGCGGAGTGCTAAGCCATGATTAAGTGCCAAATTCCCTTTGTTTTCTGAAAGCCCAATGCCTGAGCGCACTCTCAGAGCAGCCGAGCATGGACGGGGTGTGCAAGTGACCTTTCAATGAAAGTATTCAGCTTCCAAGAAAAACAACAGACAATGGAGGGAAGTGCCGTGTTTGCCAGGTTCCTTAAGGAGTCTAGCAAGGACGCACTGTGTTACAAAACAGCGATACTCATGCCAAGCCACTATCACATCAGGATGCTAGTTAAAGCAAAACATAGATCTTCTGCACCGCGTTCCTTCGATGAGATTTATTCCCATACTTGTTTTTTTTTGTGCCTGTAAAGCATTATGCAAAAGACAGAAAGAAACATCTCTGCATTCACAATGGGATTTATATGGAAGCTAAAAGCAAGATGCGTTCTTTAGCAGCAGAAAATACTTGCATCCAAGCATCTGAGAGAAGCCCCTCAGCATCACCTTTTCCTGAGGATGGTGTTATTATCATTATTAATAATAACAGTGATGGTAACAGGAGAAACACTGCCAGTAAAGAACACTGGAGCTGATGCTCGTGGGCCGAGGGACTCTGTTTCATGGTACAGGAGGGGAGATCAGCTGCACACCCATAGACTCTGCTCTGCATTTCCAACACTCGTAGCTCAGATGAGGTGTCTAAAAAGGGCCACCCTGAAGTAATGCCCGACACCTATTGGAAATGCACTGGGTCTGTGTTGAAAGCCTCCAGCTTCCAGCACCTCTTCATGCTGCACAGGAATAAGAGGTGTGGTAGCTGTGCATGGCAGGTGGATCTCATGGGATTTAGTGGCTAGGACACAATGCATGGGCCAGGAAAAGAGCTGTGCCCAATTCCTGGTCAAGCAAATATACAGGAATTTTATGTTAACCGGTTATTGGATAAATTGTTCGCTTGGTTTGAGGGGTTTTTGGAGCAAATGCTGCTTAAGAACTACAGGACCAGGAAGGCTGATGCATGTCTGGGCATGCCAGGAAGGAGCCTGTAAGCTGCCAAAGGAGCTCTGATTGGACTTTGACACAGCTGAGCAGAGACTTAGGGGCTCTAGTTAGGCAAGACTTCATTTCCTCACAGCTTGTGGTGTGAAACATTGGTGATTTGGGCAAAGCAGCCTTCAGGAGACTGCAGTGGAACAAGAAATGGCACTAACTACACCCTGTGGTTGAAAGAAGTCTTCTGCTTCTATGGACAAGAGTTTTTTGAACTGGGGGAATGGTGCTATAGAAGGCATAGCTCTCCAGGGATGGATCCAGCTGGTGAACGTGGAAAGCAGAGTGAGACAGCAGCAACAGGGTTGAGCATGTGTGACATGACTAGGAGGATCAGACCATGATCGTGGAAGAAATGCTCAGGGAAATGAATCCTGGGCCCATCACAGCCTTCAGCATGGACCTATTGCAGACATGGGCCCAAACTGCAGAACTGGGATGCTAGATTTTGAAATCATCCTTATTATTCAGACATGTGTAATACAGGCTTGGGTTGCAGCCCATTTCTAGTGCTTAATGCAGTCAGAGCATGGTCTATCACTATCTCTCAAAAAGAAGATATCTTACAAAAAATCATGCCTTATCGAAATCTTCAAAGGCAAATTGACTGAACAACACACCTCGTCCTGTTAAAAGGCTAAAGAAGTTAATCGCACTGTACTTCAGTACTTTCCCGCTAGAGCTTTGCAAGCTGCTGACAACAGAATAAACTGACTCCTGGCATCATACCCCTCGGAACTGGGTAGCAGTTATTAATCCAGCATCAATTTCACATCTTTTTCTTTGGGGAAAAATGATTCTTACATCAGTTGGGTTACGCTGCTGAGTGTTCAAGTTGGAGGAGTATCTCCCCTTTTCCAGTGGCTGAGAGGTTATAAACGTACTAGGAAAAATTAGTGTCAGGGTAGAAATCAGGACATGGGCAATTTGTTGGTAACAGATTAACAGACCACAGAGTGATCTCCAGGATGACTTCTAAACACCTATAATTGTGTGGATTGTGTATGATCCTGAAAGTCTGAATGTGCTTGTTGGATGGTCTTAGCCACCCTTAGCACTTTGGTTTTTCTTTTTCTTTTTTTCTGGCGAGACTTTTGGTAGCTCCTTCTCCCTGTGTCCCCTCCAACCACAGCACCTTTTCCTGGGAACGGCACTGAACAGCAGCCCTGTTGCTTCCTTGTGCTATTTGATGTGCAAGTGCTTCAGATGTGGCTAGGAGCAGACGTATTAGAGCCCACGGTCATCGGTCCAGCCTTCCTACAGCAACAAAGGAATGATGAGAATCTTCTTCATCTTGGGGATTATAAAAGACTTTCTCATGATGATTTCCAAAACCACTTACAGGTAGTCATATTCAACAGGTGTAGATGATTGTTAACAACCTTGCTCCAAAGCTTGCACTCATTATTGTTAGCTTAGTCTGAAGTGTCCCAGTATGAATTCATTAGCAAGGCAACACTGAGGTTTTTTTTTAAAAATCAAAGCACTATGCTACATGTGATGGAGAGTGACCTTTTTTCCCTGTAGCCTTGGGAGTAAAGAGATAATGGAGAGACCTTTCCACATCTTCATTGAACAGGTAGCGCTATAATGCTGCTTGTTTTTTACAGAAATGTGAACTGTTCAGATGAAAATGGATTTTTTACTTTAATATATTTATTGTTGCAAAGCTGCTGTTGTCAATAAGGAAAACAAGAGGTTTGGCCAAAATTCCAGATAAACTTTGCTCTAATGTATTATTCTTCAAAGTTACAGAAAGATTTGAAGGGCTCATAAATCAGAGAAGCAGATCTGATCATTTTCCTACACTGGCAAGTACAGTAAACAAGTACTTCCTGAGGGCTGTTTGGTGCAACGTCCGGTCCCCAGCGAGGGCTGGTACCAAATCCTTAGGGCGAGAGTATGTGCCTTGGTTGTTTTTTACAGCAATAAATTTTGGCAGCATTGACTTGGGTTTCTTCCTTCAGCCCACCAGCAGTTCCCTCGCTGATTCCCCAGTTAGGGCTCCCTGTTGCAGCTGGGCATGGGGGCGTATGTGCCCGTATTGTATAGCTTGGTCTGGTATAGGGAATTCATCGGACAGCAATATATATCTGCCAGTAATCCTGTATAATATCACTGCTTCCCTCGGAGCAGGAGTGAGGCCTTTCTCTCCGAACAGCAGGTGGGTGCCTATTTAGAGCTCTAGCAATTTTCTCTCCATTTTGTTGGATTTGGATAACCATCTCCTTCCTTTCATGCCTTGCCCAGAAGTTTCATTGCTGGTTACTTGATGTTCGCGTAGTCACTGTATAAGTCTTTTACATTTAGTTCTGCATGTTTCAATACCTGGTAATTTACGCTGTGGTGCACTAAAATCAATTAAATAGCTGGGGTTTAATTCAGGAGGAAGGGGCTTTGCAGCAAGGCAGATAATAATGTTAAACCCACATATGCCACAGTATGAGAATTCATTATGATACGGTAGGATCCCTATCAGGCACGACGTGGAGGCATTCTGGTTAAATGGTTACACTCATTTAAACGGAAAAGGACTTTCACAACAACCTGGAAAGCTTTGAAGTGAAATAACACAGCATTGAAGCAAGATGCAAAATTAACGTTGGCGTTCACAAGTCCATTCCTTTACATAGTGAAACCATTACTAAAAGTTGGTTTTCCCTCTCGAGTTTTCTTCTGGAGGAAAGTTGTGAAGAGCATGGTGAAGGGGGCAGTAGAAGGCTCACGAGTGTTACATGTCAGTGCTTACCAGAAGGCATTTAATGATTTTGTGGCAAAAAAACAGGCTCAATTTCCCCAGCATGTTCACATCTCAGCTCTGCCCTCTGCTAAATGTTACACTGCTAAAGAGTCTGTACTCGACTCTGGAGTCAGTGTTTGACTAACTTACACTTACATTCATATTCCGTTGTCCAGAGGCTCTGTGTACAACTTCTAGAAGAAGAACCCGTTAAGTGAGGTGCTAATGAAGCATTATCATCCCATTCATATTCATGGTGAAAGAAAAGATCTCTTGCTTTGCATTTTGTGTGGTACTTGCCCCCAAAACTCTACATAGAGCGTATTTTTAAAGCCAGGGAGATTCATATAGTTTCCTGTGGCTGGTCTGCAGGCTAGGACTCTAAGCAGGATTGTGTAAAACCTAGAATTTTTAATGGAAATACAGGTTGCTGTTTAAAAACCTGTTTTTGCTTCCTTTTGTAGTGCTGTGGTTACCTCTTCTTACAGAAGCTATTTTCATAGGACTGCAGAGGTTCTTGCCATACTTTTCTGCTTTAAACATGCTCCCTGGAAAATTATTCAAAGGAAAATAAATCTGAAGAGGTTTGGTTTTTTCTTGTTTCTGAAGCAGTGGTTAGGTCTGCTGTAGCCAAACTTTTACTTTTTTTAAGCATTTTATAGAAACAGAAAATACTGCTGCTGGTGAAGCCTTTCTTTGATGCATTTATAGAATGTGTGCTCATATTCTGATTCATGCCACATGGTTATATCTTTGCCTGTAAAGGCCATTATTTCCCTTAAATTGGAGGAAAAGTGTGTTCAGAAACCCAAATACTTAAGTCATCTTTTCCCTTCTTCTCCAAGACAAAATTCCCATTTGGGACTGTGTGATCCTGGCTTAGCTGTAAAAGGCTTTCTGTACTAGAGTCCTGAAAGTGCTCTGGAGGAGTTTGGTGTTTATTCTGTCTTATTCTGTGCTTAGTAGCATTTAACCACTCTGTAATTCTATTTTCTTCATTCCTAATTAATGATACTCTAAGGAACACTGACATCCTTGGGTGAGAGGCAGTGGAGCCTTTAAATGTCCTTATGTCTTTAAGGAAGAATGATACCCCTCCCAAAAATGCAATGCAGTGAAAAAGAAATCAAAAATACAATTTGAAATCCACTGAAGGAGAGCTGAGATTTTAAGACCAACATAAGCATAGGAAGAGGCAGCATTACTAAAAACTATGGTTGATGTTCTTAACAGTTAGCAAAATTAAATTGATCTAACACTTCATCTCCGCCTTAGGGGTTTTGCCATTAAAACTCTGCCACAAGTCTCTTACAGCTCCAGAAAAGAAATTATTCCTTTAGGAGAAAACAGAGCCGAGTATCCATCCTGCCATCGTTATGAAGCTCCTTGTCATGACGGAGGTGTTAGATGTACTCAGGCCTAAAGTTCATGGTCACCCTGTTGCAAAATGTTACCCAGTGCCACTGGACAACAGAAGTGTAAATGTAATTAAGTGATACTGAGCAGAGAAGAGAGAAATTACCTTGCTGTGATTGCTCACCAGGCAATGTGGGAATATTTATCTCACCGCAGCCCAGGGTCTTTCCCATTGATTAACGCTTGTTTCCCTGTAAGCATGGGGCACGGCTATTTGCAGAAAGTGCTTCTGACAGTTTGCTTCTTGGGGCTGGAAACTCTGCCAGAAGCTTTTAGATCTGCTCTTTTCAGATGGTTTTGCAGCTGGATTTGCTATATAGAGGTTTTGCTTCACGTTGGTGCTCTCTTGCTTAGTTTGAAGAGTAGCAAGGGAAATGTAGGTTAGACTTCTGTCACTGGAGATTGGGTCATACTTTACACCAGATGAAATATATTTTAAAAAACAAATTTCATGGGGAAATGCATTTTGTCTGGCATCCCCTTCCTCCAGGAGCTTAATATGATTGTGGTTGGAGACCTTTTCCTCGCTATTGAGATGTGGCCACTCCTGGGAGAGCCACAGCAACTCCTAGAAACAGCAGATGGCAACGTTTTGGGGAGAGACCATTCCTCTGCTGTGTGGGGAAGTTTATTTTCTAATGGAGCAGGAGTGAGGAGTGCTGCCTGCAGGCAGGAGCAGGCAGGGCTGCCGCTGGCAGCACTTCCCACCGAGCTGGAGAGAGGTGCTACTGAACAGTCTTTCCTATAATCCTGGCCTCTCCTGAGCCGAATTAACTGAAGAAATTTGCCAGTGCATTCGTGGCTGTGTATTTTCGAAAGTTTAGTGCAAAAAGGCAATGGTTTGCACAACAGCATGGGCAAAAAACAAAGGGGGTGGAAAAGAAAAAAAAACCCAATAGCTGATGTAGCTGCTGTCTATGCACTTAGCTGAAGGTCTAGAGCTGCTCTCTGGCCCGAATATCCCTTTCCTTGGAGTATGCTGTTAAATGTGACCAGGAGACAGTAATTTAACAGGTTATCACCTGTGGCTGAGGTTATTTCCTGACCGCATGTCTGCTCTCAGCCTGCTCCACTTGCGCGTGTCTTCGTCCGAGGTGTTCTCCTGCACCAGGCATTTTGCTACGGGTTTCCCTCATGACACAGAGAGACGTACTGCTCTCCAAAACTGCAGCAGCATAGTGTGCCAGAGACATCCCGGAGGGGACTGTACTTGATACTCGTATTTTGCTGTAGCCCACCTGAAGCTGCTCTGTACTTTATAAGCCCTTGGATGCTGGGGGGAGGCAGGCACAGGTATATTTTATTGCTTGGTTGCTTTTCCTGGTGTGTGACAGCCTCTGGCAAGGCAAATGGCATAATGGTGTGCCTCTAACACCGTGAAGGACCACTGCAAATACCTGTCAGCCGTTAATGAGTCAGAAAGGATTGGCTGGTTCCAAGTTTCAGTGTGGTGCTGAGCAGCGGCTCTGGCTGCCACCACAGGGACAGTGGCAGAGGAGACAGCTCAGGGCTCGAAAGAGGAGGAGGGAAAAGCAGAAGCTGAACCATATGGTAGAAGAAGTAGAAGCAGACAAGGTATCTCAGTGGTAGGTGCTCATTAGACCGTCTCTGATGTGGTGGGAAGACTGAGCGTATTCTGCTAGAGGAATTGCAATGTTCTTCCGCACGCTAAAAAATGGAGCAGTGCAGAGTGGGTAGGGGACAGGTCTCTATCTACGGAAAAATATTCTATCCTGTTTACCAGCAATGTGTAACAGGAGCCAGAGGCTGCTGCTCTCCAGTCTTTGTTTTTGGGGTTAGAGCACACAGGTCTGAAAATCTTGAGCTCTTGTCTTACTCTGTCATTGATTTACATTGTGGCCTCAGATCATTTTCTCCTCTAATTTCCCTGCCCACAGAAAGGGAATACTTTCTTAATTAATTCTGGGTGAGATTAATTGTTTTTGTTTCATTTCCCGAGTCAGTGTTACTCTTCATGCAGTAAGTTGTTAAAAGAAATCAGTATTGGAATCTGGCCTCTGGCATTGTCCACCAAGGAGCGCTGTTGTCCAGCTGGGATTGAGTAAAAGTGAATGGGCTTGTTTGCTGAGACCTATTAACTATTTTGAAAAAACCTATTCAGGCATGCCTTGATCCCCTCCGGTGCTTCCCTAGTTACCCCATGCTGTACAGTATCTGTGCAGGGGCTTTATCCTTCTATCCCATCCAAGTCTGGGCAGAAATCTATACAGAATATCTATATAGAATATGCCTGGTGACTCTGTGTAACAACATGACCAGTGATGGCCATCATCCTTGCATAGCTTTATTTATCCTTATGGTGTAGACATGTGAAAATCTAAAGCAACAGAGGTATGGCATCCGAAGTTAAACATCCACCTGCATAAAGCCAGGATTCCACCTAGTATGCATAGATGTGCAGCCAAATGCATCATATCAGCGATGGAAGGCAACAAAAAGAAGCATCAATTAAAATGTTGATAAGGGAGAGCTATAAAACATTGGTTTAAACCCAGGCTGGATAAAAACTGAATAGCAGTATCCAGAATTTTAATATCCATTTCTTTATGCTGTGGGCAGGTGGAAATGGTTATTGCAAATAAGGGGATGAAGGAGCAATGTGCTCAAGCAGACAGTACAACAGGCTGGCTCCATCGCCTCCCTCTGCTTTGGGGACATGCTCCCCCCGCACAGTGAAAGGGCAGTGTGCCTGGATCTCGGTGGGGGCACGGTGGAGTGGGTGGTTTGGGAATCCCCAGTGTGCCCAGGTCCCCTCCAGGTCGGAAAGAAAGTCATGCTGGGTGTCTTCCCCATCTCTCTCTCGTTCATGTGCAAAGAAGTGAACTCAAAGGGATGGGTGCCCCAGGATGCCTTGCAGTAACAAGTAAGACAACTAGTAATCAGCTGTATGTTTGAAATCCTTATTGGCCTCAATAGTAAACACCAGAAGGGGCCTTTGGAGGCGGATTCTTGTGGACATGGGAGCCTTAGACTTGGTATATAAGCCTTCAAACCCACCGACCCTGCTGGGGAAGTTGTCTGGATGTACTTGGGCATCTTATGCCCACTCTGGGAGGTGGATATGAATGACCTTTTTGACTACATCTATACCAGTAAATAAAAAAGGTCTGTATCGGTGCTATCCGTTGAGCTGTGTCCAGGCGCTGGCCAGCAGGATGGTTGGCTCAGGGTGAACCGGCCTGGAGGAGCGTGCCAGCAGCCCTGACAGCGTGGGCAATTGTGGGACAGTATCCCAAATTCAAACTGTGTTGGTAAGCAACAAATCTGGTAACACTTCTCCTCTGGCTAGACTGTCTGTCACCTGGATTAAAAAATTATCCTGAGAGCAGTCCAGGAGCCTCCTGGAGTGCTTGGAGCTTGCTGGCTGCTTTTGCAGCAGATGTCAGAGTGGCTGAAGTTCCCCAGCTGGATCAGAGCCAGCGAGCATGGAGCATCCTGTAGCTGAAGTAAGAATGCCTTATCAACATCTTTGTCTCGATCAGATGGTCTTTAGTAAACACCAAGCACAAGGTTTCATTTGTTGTCTTGGCCTGTTCATTGTTTTTCAAAGACAGCTCTGTGCAATCAATCAATTTTTTTTTACACAGAGGGCAACCCCCCTGCTTCTCCTTCCTTGCTTGTTTATGTAGATAAATAATGGATAACAAAATTTTTAATAGAAATGTCCTATTTTGGACACAAAGAACCAAAGCTTAACCAGCACCTGCAGCTAAATTTGACATAACAGGACTTGTCCAAAGTTCCTTCGCCAATTATTTCCTTTACTGGAGTGAAGCCTTTGCACCCTGGCTGGGCCATGTGATCTGCCTGTTCTTGGAGTTCCTTTAGCATACATGACATGAACAAGATCTCCCTTTCAAGCAAAATCTCTTAATTTTTTGTCTGGGTATGTGGTGGGGACTTTGCCTTGGCTTCCACAGAGAGGCAATGCGATGGTGTCAGGCCATGCAAGGCGTTCCAGCCACGCTTCTGCAGATGAATCATCTGAAGGACTGTTTTTGAAAGACTGGGCTCTTGCATTTGATTCACTCTCCTTGGTGAGCTGAAAATAGTGTGCATTGTTCTCATAATCCTTAGCAACTTGAAAACTGCTATAAATTGAATACTTTTTAATCTTTACCTACAGCAAGAAAATAAGCTAATTCAGTTATTCCTGCAGTTAGTTAGCTAATGCTAATTAACTGAGATTTTGATGTCTTTGTTTTTTTTCAGCCGTTTTCTAAACATTTCACTTATCATTTCAATGAGTCCTTTATAAATCTGAGGCATAGTGAATAGACTTGCTTCTACTGTGTGCATTATGAAGTCAATGCAAAATGCAAAAAACTGTCCAGGAAAAAGAGACCCACTCCCACAATCTAATTAATCATAGATTATCAAGATTCATAATACCCTGGATATGTTTTTTGCAGAGAAGTTGTTTATAGTCGTGTCATAGGACAAAAATAAATTAAGGTGATGTTGAGAAGTGGTACTGCACATTGGTGGTACCACACATTTGTGGGCTTGTAGGGTACCTGCAAAACAGAGAATACAGACCCACCAGACCTAACAATCATGCCCAGAACTGATCTGGAGGACAGTGAATTCCAGCTTTGGCTATTTTGATTACTATTTTGAGCTGCACTTGCTTTATTTCCCCTGAAATCTACTCCTTCTCAATTGGGTGACAAGCAATTTGGTGAATGACTTACATATGACCACACAGATTGGTTGAAAGCCCTAGGCAGATAACTTCAGTCTGACACTAATCGCCGAAAGGCTTAAAGGCTGTAGTACATCTAGGAAGATCATCTCTCAGATGACCAGAGCAAGTGACCATGCATACCGTGCGATGCAGAGGAAGCACCATGTATGTGCCACCATAAATGGCAGATTTTGCCCTCAAAAACTAGGGAAGGGTTGTTCTGCATGGCTGTTCTGTGGCTATGATGATCCAGTGCTTACCAGCAGTTTGAGGAGGAGTTACAGCTGTATCTTGAAATCCTATTGACCCAGTGATTTCTGCCCTTATCTGCCTCCTGGGTTCAACTGCATTGAGCAAAGGCAGACAGGCTTGCCTGTCCTGTCAGAACTGCATTAAATAATGGACTGATAAAAATTAGCAACCATCAGCTCATCCAGGAGTGTTAGATATTCTCATTCTACATTCAATAAGGAATGCCTTCCTCCTTTTACCGTACAAACCAAATGCCTCAAAGGGATCTTCAAGGACTGTGTGGAGGGACTGGAAGCAAGACAGAGAACACACAGGACTAGTGGGATGAAGATGGGGGCGAGCAGCACCAATCTGCTTTCTGTGGCCAGCTGAGGAGTAGGTATCGGCTCTGACACTCCCTGGGGCTTTCTCAATGCTGTAGAGTGCAGAGACCGAGTGTGTCCGTGCTCACGTCTAGGCATACAACATGCTGTTGCTGAATTCAGCTAGATTTTTTCTGCTACATTTGATAGGATCAGCGAAAAATTAGGTTTTGCCTCTGGATAGAGCTGTAATAAGTAAAACAATTTCAACATTGCGTGGGACAGTATAGTGCTTGTGATAAGCTAAGGAAGTGAAAAATACTTTGGCAAATAAAATTCCCAGATAAAGTATCTAGAGAAAGGATGTGAATGGACCAAACCTGATCTTCACAGCAAAGAATTCTTCCTAATCTTGGCTGGATCAAGTCTGCTAAATGAAAAGTGTGAGGGGCTTGTTCATGACCCCGGGGCTACGTGGCTAGGACAGGCTTGCACCTACTCTGCTTATGACCAGTCTGCTCTGCGTCTGAGGTACATCCCCACCACAGAGCATTTGGCCCTTGGTTTCCTTGAGGCCCCATATGGAGTCATCATGGTCCTCACACATGATCAATATGCTTCTTAGCTCTTCTCAGTTCAGAGTGTCTCAAAGGACATGAAGGACCATGTTGCAGTCCACCACAACAGCACTTATACAGCATGACACTGAGGGTGTGAGCTGCATGACCTGGTGAGCAGTGTGGGAAGCTGGGAGATGTTGGAGAGAGATTTCATTGTAGTGATCCAAAACAGAGCCAGGATGTGAGCTAGGAGGGGACCCATGGTCCTCACACATTTGGTGCTTAAGCTCATTTCCTGGCCTTCATTTAGTTGGTGTTGTAGAGGTGTCTTACATCTCCCTCCCAGCAGAAGGAGACCCTCAAATCCTGAAATTGGATCTGCGACCTTAGATCCTCAAGGAAATCCACAACCTCTTTGAGATGACCAGCATGTCTTCCATCCCAGCCAATTTCAGGATCAGGGAGGGTCTTAGGGCAGCTCTTGGTGTCTCTTGTCCTGGAGGCTGGGCTTGTTGCTACCCTACCAGGGCAGAGAGGCTGTTGCCGATCCCAAGTTAAGCGTAGCAGCTGGTAGGTAGGAGTCGGTGCTAAGGCAGCATCCTGTGCTTTCCCGGCGGTGTGAAGAGCTGCTCGGCGGTGAGGGAGGGGAGGAGGGAGTATGTTGGGAGGAAGCTGTCACAGCTCTGCCTCTCATTGCTGCTCGCAGTCCTACGCTGGCTGAGTCAGAGCTGGCGGGAAAGGCAGGACACGCGGGTGGTCTCTGGGGAAAGTCCACACTTGAAAACATGTTTATTAGGAAGAGAGAATCAACAGGACTCCTGGTCTAAGGACTGCAAAACCGAAGGGCTGTGCCTGGTGTTACAGAGTGGACAAGGCTATGCTGGAAGACTGTGGTGGGAAGGTGTCGGTGTGCTGTCTCATACCCCTGGGAACTGTGAATTTGTCAGCATGGTTGGCCACTGGAAGGCTCAGCCTTTGGTGTGGACCAAGCCACCGCATTCAAGCTGCTGACAACAAATGAGCAAGACGGTGTAATCTCCACCACAGCATCTAGTGAATTTTCTTTCCTTGCTGCCCTTCTGCCCTCCTGTGATGGGCTCTCCAGTGCTCACATGGCCATCCCAGCACACACAAACACTGTGCTCATTGATAACACTTCTAAAAAGTTCTTCAGGAGCTACTTAAAATGTTATATGTCGTTCTCAGTTCAGATGTGCAAAACCAAACAGGGTGAGCTTTGAAATCAAGTTTATGTTCGGCAATAATCCAGAGAAGAATTAGCAAAGACTTCAGAGTTAAATTAGCCGAGATAGCATGTCAAGCCATTGAATTTCAGTTTAGCAGCATGCCAAAATATCTCAAGATGTCTCTTATGATGTATTTAATTGTTTCTTACAATTTGAGTTGTAGGAAAGTGATTAAAAATAAGACTGCATCCTTCTGTTACTCTTTGGTTCACTGTCTAAAATTTCAAGATGTTTAAAAAGGTATTTATACTCGTACATTTAGGCTTCTGCAGTCATTTATTTTACTATGCAGTTTGAAAGTGATTCAGTTAAGCAATTAAGGCCTAAACTAAATTGTCACACACAAAAATGTATATTTGCATACGTTACTTACTGCATCCATTTCAAACTGATTTCTCGGAGAGAAACATGGGTCTTACTGTTCCTTCCCTACATATTTTCTAATAATTTTTAAACATTGCCTAATTTGAGATGTCTTTGATGGAGGAGTAGAGTTTTCAGATGTAAATTGATCCTTATGAGTTTTGTGAAGGTATCTCCCTGATAAAGAGAGAGCCTACAAGCGCCTTCAGCAGGAAGAAATACATGTTCTTGTGAGTTTGGAAAGCGGTAGCATCTGCCCCACAAACACCTCAGCATTTCCTGGTGGCTGAAGCAGAGAGGTGTTTCCTTTTCTAAGTATAGAGTGGTTATTTCGAGGCCTTGACAGGGGAATGTAGAGTTTCATGCATCACCCATGATGTTTGAAAAAGCATTAGGATATTGAGACTATCCGTGACAAGAAGCACAGAGATGATTTAAGAGGCTGGCAGAAATGCCTCGGAAGAGTTTAAAAGAGCTCAAGAGGTTAGTTTGACGAACTGATGATTAATACGGGGTATGTTATGCACAGTATCTGGTGGATGCAGACTGCTAGGGGACAGAAATTGGCTGCTGTTGGAAAACTGTGATGGATGTTTTCTGACTACTCAGTGTGACTGCAGGTGTTACAAAAGCCAGGAGATCTGTTTCTGCAACTCTGTTAACCTGCTACAGCAAGTACAGCTCTGTAAACCTCTCTCTTTCTGGAGAAGGAACATCAGCAAGCACCCAGTGTAGGATAAACTACGCTCTGGAAGGACGTTAGTTAAGAGCTTACGTGTGCATGTGGGACGTTGCTCAAAACCATTGAAGGCCCTGTGAGTTCTTCCATATGCTTGGTGAGCTGTGATTCGGGCTCTTGCTGAGGTGGGAAGAAGGATATATCCATTTCTTCAGGGAAAAGCAAATACCGTCTGCAGAAACTTCTGTTCAGCAAGGAATTCCAAAGAAAACTTTGGAGCTCATCTCTCCTGTGACATTAAGTTATGGTAATTTTAACATATTCCTTTGCATTTTAAAAGAGAGTAACACGTGCTCCGTAAACAGCTCAGCGTTTCCCGGTGGCACAGAAGAGAGGTGTTTGTGATTTTGGTACTAGTGATGGGGTTTCCATACACCTTCAGAAGGAGGCGAAGGCGTTCCTGACAGGATTTATGTTCTAGCAGGAGTGGTGATTCCGGTGGTAGCTCACAGAGGAAGAGCAGGAGAATTTGGGAAGGGTCCCACTGGGTGCAAGACCTTAGGAAACAGCCACCCGCTCAAAGGACGTTGAAGCTGAGGTTTCCATGGTGGTACTGGTTTTGAGACATCTGCCTCACAGAGGGTAGCAATGGTTCGAAAGTAAGAAAAGAGTAAAAGAAAAGGAAATTTTTTTGGTGATTATCAGGACACAGTTTCCTAATATTTGAAGTTATTCTCCGAATGAAGTGTGAAGAGATCTGTCACTCAAAGCTGAACAGGACAGAGAAGCAGGGAGCGATCCTGCAGCTTCAGAGGAAACAATCAAAACATTGATGGACAAAGTGATGCAGGAGTCTTTCTCCCCATTTCTGGCTTCTGCAGTTTCAAATTGCCTCTAATGCCAAGAAAATTAGAACAGAAACCGGCTAAAATTGCAGATGCATTGGGTATGGTCACGCATGAGCCATATAATGAATTTCCTCCTGAAATTTTGCAGAGTACATTTTGTCTTTTAATGGTGAAAAACAGGGCTTCAGGTTGATTCTTCTCTGAAGAGCAAGAATTTTCTGAGTAACATTTTTCTTCAGTTTTTACCACATTTTATAAATGGCTTTGTTCTTTTTTCTTTTCCCAAATAGGAAAATTGACTCTGTAAAAGAAAATTCTTTCAAGATCTGGTTTGCATATAGAAACTACTTTTGTGCAAATCTGAATATAAACTTAAGAGAAGAGACAAATTAAAAAAACCTCCTGAGGTTATTACATCAATCTCAGAGTTAATAAGTTGGAAGAGAATGCATTTTAGATTTTATATTAACTTCCTTCACACTGAGAACCATTTTTCCTTGCACTTCAGTTTCCATCTCATTAATTTGTTAATAATTAAACACCTGAAAAAATAAAAGATCTGTTATTTCTTATGTAACATGAATCTACAGATTTCTAATTAACCAGTCTTAGAGCACAGAGAAGCAGTTCCTGCAGGGATTGTTGCTACTACGAGCAAATTTTAAATGCAGAAGTGGAACTTCACTGTTTTTTTGTGTCAGAACAGTGACCAGAGACCAGCTGAGATTTTTCTTAGCACAAAGGCCACACCTAAGGTGGGAGCATCTCCCAGCATCCTGGGCCCAGGTATGTGCTCTAGGTGGGTCCTGGTTTGTGGGGCAATGCATCCCTTCCTCTGCTGGTTGGAAAACCTGAGAGCATGGATGGGGAAGGGTCTGTCTGTGCTCACAGCCTGGCTGTTGGGGATGCTGCGATGCTCTGTGCCAGAGGGTTAGCAATGGCATGGACACATTGCTCTGGCCTTGGAGATCTCACAAACCCTGGAGCTCATAGATGAGACAAACAGCAGAAGGCAACATGAAAGCATTCAGAGAGGAAAAACATGCTTTAGGGCACAGAAGGAGCTGGTAGTTGTGTCAAAAGAGAAACGCACAATTTTCAAAACTTAGTTTTGCATGTTTCCAGTGTTTTACCAGCCACTCTCCAACACTTCAGAAATCTCCTGTGGTTTCCTGGCAGAGTTGTTAAAGGTATATTTAATCTTGTGATCCTGCAAACGCTGACTTTCCCCCCATAAATAATCCCCGCCGCAGAGAATTGAGAATTACATTCTCAAATTATAGCTCCCAATGCACCAAGTGCCTCTGACTAAAGAGATCTCAGGCTATGGAAAATACTCATAGAAACTCATTCCAGGTTGATAAATATGCTCTTTCAGAGTAATTAAAAAAATAAATGTATTTCCTGACTAATAACTGAAAGGACAGCCATGTGTACATTGTGAAACTGCAAAAGCTCTTTGGCAATCTCAAATTCTGCCTGCTAGAGCGGTACTGAGGCTCCTCCTGTGGGGATCGCGGAGAAATACAAATGATGAAAATGCTGGAATCAAGTAGAAAAAGTGGCTGAGGAGCAGGAGGAGGAACACCAACCACTGGTGAAGGAGGAAAGTCTTACCAATGAATCATACAACATCCCTTCCATAAATATGAAACAAAACCCGTATCTGTCCTCCCCTTGCTACAGTGCTTAGAAATTGCTGTTTGGTTTCTGAGTAACTTTTCTCCTCTGCATTTTTTGTTGGAAGCGGTGGCACTGGTTCAGGCTGAAATCAGGGTACTAGGGGTTTGCGTTTTTTTTGGGGAAACCCAGGCAGTTTAGTGATGGTATCTGAGCTATAGGAAAGCCCTGGCATCCCAGGTTTCCAGAGAGCAGCACAGCATCGCTCTACTGTGGCTCAGGTGTAACTCCTGTCACCTTTTCTGGGAGTGACAGCTACTCTGTCCTCCTGGAGAGGACGTACTGCCTTGTCACCAGCTTTCACCGCTCTTAGTTAACGCTTCTCCGTAGTCCAAGGGGAGGTTTGCACGCTTGCTGACGGAACCTGTGCAATGAAGCTCTGCAGAATTGGCTGGTCTCGGAATGGTCAAAAAACCCAAGCACGTGGATTTGTTTGTCAGATAAACCCAATAATGACAGCAGTGACCCCGTTCCAGACTGGTATTTATCATGAGAGTGAAATTAAATATCCACTACAGCCCAACAAAATGTTTCAGGGGCTGTTCTGCTTCATGCACTCTCACAGCCAATGTCAGCCCTGGTGGGGACCAAACAGTGATGGTGATCTGATGTGCTGGAGGTGGGACTGAGCGAGCACATCTAGTCTGGCCCTGCCCGAGCTTCTGGAATAAAACTTGCAGAGGCATATCTGTGCAGGGATGGAGAGGTAAGGCCCAAATGCTAAGAGGAACTTGGGCATCCAAAGTTACGCTTAGCTGGTACATAAATGTTGGCATCCAAAGCTGTCATCGTGAAGACTTTCACTCAGCTGCCACCATCCCTGAGGGTGGGAAGAGCTTCCTAAGTTGCCTGTTGTTATTTGCTCCATCCTCAGAACAATAATGAGCAACTTGGCACTAACTGAATTAGCCAAATTATAAACTCCTTCCTCTGCTGAGCCCTGGAGGGGCTCGGTTTGGCAGCTGAACTCTGGCACACTTAACACACACCAACTTGGTTAGGCCCAGCAGCAAATGGAGCTGGAGCTTCTGCTCGTTTCAGACCCCTGCCCCAGGAGCTGGTGCCGGTCTGTGACCTCCACCCCTTTCCATAGCAGCTTCGAGGCTGGGGACCCTTCTCGAAACTGGCGATGGGGCCTTGGTTCTCTCCTGGAGAAAATGCCAGGTAATGCCTGAACCAGCAGTAATGCTTACTTTCAGTATCTGCTTTTTTCTTCCTTTTTTCTTCTTGTTTTCTGTGTTTCCAAAGCTACAGATGTATTTCTCTTTCAAAATCTATGAAGTCATGGGGACAGATGGTCAAGCTTTCTAAGAAACAAAACCTTGATTCCATAGAAATGCAACCTAAGCTTAATTAGCACTTTGCTTTTCTTTTTCCATCATAGGAGGGATTTTTGTGAAGCTTTATTCCACTTCTAAACTTGTAGAAAATATATAAAAAATCAGAGTAAATGCATCATTCGTGCTTTGTTTTACATTTACATTTACATTTACAAAGCAATGGCAAAGTCTTGTCTGAAGTTCCACATACTTAATTTTTATTTTCACATATCTTACGATGTTAATTTTTCTGCATTTGTGCTCTGGGCCAGCCAATTTAGCTCAGCATCAGAGGAAGTCAAGAGCCCAAGAGACAGATTTTAATTAGAAGGCAATCAAACCACCAGATGGCTCCCTGATGTCTTAAATCTCCACTTACGTGAAATAAATTTACTTTTCTTGAAAACAGTGCTAGAGTAAATTTTACACAATGCCCCAAAGCTGAAACATAAAATAGTTTTGCCCAGTTGTGAGAATAATTTGTAGACTCTGAGGTATTCATCGAAATTTTTTAGTTTGTTTAATACAACACATTAATGTCTGAATGACTGGTTGCTTTCACAGTGTGCCCCATGACCTGTTCTCAGTACAGCTTTTATTTAAAAATATTTTTAATGTTTGGGTTTAGTTGTACCAAATTACAGAAAATAAACAAAAAAATATTGTTTCTTCCCAGTTCTCATTTTCTTTGTTGTGTCCCCTACAAGAGCAGTGGCAGTTTGTGGTCTGAACCCCCTCCCCCAGCTCTGGTGGAGGTGGGATGGGTATTTCCCAGGTGGGCTGATGAGGGCAGGAGGGCAAGCTGACCTCCCAAAATCGGTGAGCTGTGAGTGGAGGTGGAGCATGGTACAGAAGCAGGGTGGTGGGATAAACTCTGAGAATCATCAGTACCCTGAACCATGAGAGGCCAGAAGGATGGAGCCTTCATCACAGTGAAAGAAGCGGGCAGCATGGCAGAGAGGAGACATGGGACATCTGTAGTACCTGACTCACTGTACTGAGACCTGCTGAAATCACTTGTGTGCGTTTTTTCTAGGTAGTTGCAGTTGTCTTTCCCTGCAGCTGGAGTCCTTTGCAGAGTATCTATGGGATCACATCTTTCTCCCATGTCCTTTCTGTTGCTGGAGGACCTTAGGGCCAAATTCAAAGCCTGTTTGTAGTCAGGGGAGAAAATGCCCGTTTACTGCAGTGATTCAGACCTCAGCATCTCACTGCTCTTTTTCAGTATGGATATTGAAATTTGCCATCTTGCCTTGGGTTGGTGGCTCATATGCCGGTGTGGACCAGGTGCCAGTAGAGCTGCATCCTCCCATTGCAGAGCTGCTGCCCTGCAGGGTTTGCATCTGCTGCTGCAGAAGGGAATATCCTAAAACACGTCTGACTGTGAGGCAGTGGGTTCAGCTGCCGTATCTGGTTTGGCAGCTCGCTCTTGAGTTTCTAAATGATCTACATTTTTGTGCCTATAAATAACGACGGCAGTAAAAATCGTGACTATTGTTGTGCCGTCTGTTTCTGGAACAAGCTCTGTCTTGTGATCTGACTGCTCCACCAAGAAGCTGCTGCTTTTTTGCACGCTCCCTATATATTGCATTTCAACTTGACCTCCTGCCTGTTCAGTCAGGGGGTCCTGGTGTCCAGGTGACCAAGAGGGATGCCACAGAAAGCTGTGGGTCCCAGGGGGGTTCTACACTGCAGGAACAACCCAATTGCAGCTGCAATGCCTTTACCACCTCCTCATCACTGGGCCAGGTGCATGGTGGTGTCTGCATCATCTATATGGGATGTGCACACCATGGCCGTGCGATGGACACGTCAGACTCTCTGCGACCCAACACCTGGAGCCTCTTGTGCTGGACCCTGGGAAGCTGGGAGGTCTGTTCTTGCAAGCAGAGGTGTTTTAGGATATGTGTGCTATTCTACAACAGTATTGTCAGTCCGTTCTATTGTCAATTCCTGCTTGAATCTGGAGACACTGCTGTGTGGGGGACGTGTTACTTCATTAACATGTTCTTTCTGCAGAGTGACCATGTCCTTAAGAAGCTGAAGCAAAAAAAGAATTGTAATAATGCAGCTTGGTTTTGCAGCTTCAGAAAGGGCTTTGGTCAGCTCTGAAAGTCAAGTTCAGCTGGTTTTGTGGCTTAGCCTTCAGCCTCGGGAGTGCTGGGGTATCAGGCATTGCCTTGCGGGGGGGTTTGGCACTTCCAGCCTCAGTGTTCAGGTGGGGACATTGAACGTGGATGCTTAAGGTAGGATATTGCAGCACAACAACAACCATAATTATAAATAAAAATGCAAATCATAAAAATATCAACTCCATTTTCCCAATAAATAGTTTATTTTAACTGAGTATTATACAGAGGTGCTTTTAACATACTGGAATAGCACTTTAACAAAAAGCACTTTAACAAGGGGGTTTCGGCCTGGTGCTTAACAGCTACAAGTGGAGGAAACATTTGGCATTTCTGTTTTCCTAACCTCCTGAGAACACACCAGCAAGATTCCTCTTAATTGAACCCTTAAACTTTTAATGCAGTCCCTGGACTGATATGCATTTGCCATATGTTTTACTTAGCAGTTAAATGGTTGACTAAGGCCTTTACTTGGCCTGTTAAACTGAATTGATGACATTTTAATATTGCTCAGGGAATATCACAGCCAAATAGAAAACAGACATCTGTGGTGCTGAGACGGGTCAGTCCTGGCACTGGGCTGAGGAGCCGGACCAGGGAGCTGAGTTCTTGCAACCGGAGCAGCATAAATAACAGCAAGAGCAAGAGAGCATTTTCAGCAGTGGCTTTGGATGTTTGTACCTGTTATAGCTCATTATTTAAGGGCTGTCTAAAAGCACTTTATAAATCATCAGTGTGAAATCTGTTTTCCGTACTGGTCTGTAACAAACGGCTAAAGTGAATGGGTTCTTCCACTGCGTAAATACACCTGGTTTGCCTGCCGGAGATGCAGGACCAAACTTGGCTTGCTGTTTTTTCAGTTAGTTGTGAAAGACTTGGGGTAAGATTACCATGTACTAAAAGCATGACTGGATGAACATATTTCATAAAGGGATGAATCTGGCTTCCTACAAAGGTTAAGGGAACAACTGATATGTACTTTAATGGACCTCGTTATTGTCCTGTGACATTAGGATCAATAAGGCAGTCACAGTGCTGAGCAAGTGTTACGGCGCTGAGGGAGTCATGAGTTATTTTCTGAGAGGCGGAACGTTTCCAGCAGGAGGTATGGAAAACACCCTGTGGTTTAGGGCGCCTCCCAAGAGTTGGAGCTACTGGCTTGAATCCCTCTCTCCTCTCTTCCAGCTAGAGCAGGGAGTGGAGTTTGTGCCCCGTGTCCGGAGAGCTTTGCTGCTCACAGTTGGCTGCATGGAGGGGACCTGCTGGCAGTGGTGGTACTCAGGTCATCTAAAGTATGCATTTGGTTGTAGATGCCTAATTTCCCCTCAAAGCACCAAAGTCCATTTTTAGATTCATCCTTTGGTGACTTGCCCAAGATTGCAGAGGAAATCAGTGGCAGAGCAAAGGTAAAATGCCGCTCCCCTACCTTGAAGCTCTTGCATTGACCATGCTTTCATGTTTGTGATGATCCTGCACACCTCACACCTCCCTGCCCGCTGGCACGAGGGTCTTGTGGAGGATTGTGGGGTTGTGTGATAGCACTCATACTGTGAGTATCAGATGTAATTATTGCAGTAATATTCATTTCTTTGCCACATCTGGTGTTAGTGAGACCTTGCTTGGTATGCAGGCAACCAAAGCTTGCCCGAGCAGCAGAGAGGTCAGACCATCTATCTATGGATATTTACCCTCTTAGCACTTTTCTTTGGTCTCTTCCTTTGGACCAGCATAATAGCAATTTACTGACTTGAATGCATTGGCTTAGGGAGATTCGGTGCCTCCCTGGCAGTGCCTGGGCTGAGGGCACTGAGTTTTAATACCGATTCCTCTATTTTCAATCTCAGAATCACTCTCCTGCAGACAGCCAGTTGCGCAGATAGTTTTGCCCTAATACTTGTGCATCAATGTGCAGGCTTCAAGGTGCTGGGAGGCAACTGCTTGACAAAAGCGGGGATCCTACAAAAGCTCTCTTGTGTTATATGCACACACAAGGCACAGACTCTTTAAAGGCTAAAACAGTGGCATTCTTCATCCCAGTGCATTGGGTGTCTGGCTCCGTGATACTCAGATCTCATCTGTACTGGACAGTGACTGGAGTAGCTACTATAGAGGTGTTTCCTACAGATATGGTCTGTGCCAGGATGAAAGTCACTTCAAAATGATTGCTGTGCTAGATGAATCGCATCACTACCTTGCCATGTCCGTCTTCATAATCTTCGGGTGGTTGCTGGCCGCACGGGCTGTGGGCTTGCTTCCTTGCGAAGCCCCAGATAACTCTGGGTGGGTGGGAATCCTCTGCTGTTGTAATCAGTGCAACACCACTGGCACATCTGGGGCTGTCACACTTGGTATCTGCCCATCACTTGTCAGATGCTGTTACCAAATGCAGGACACTCAGGATTGCTGCGCAGGGCTTGTGAGCCCTGCAGCCAAAGTCTGTATTTCATTTTTGTCTACGAGTTTTTGCAGTGTGCCCTGACTACCATAATAGCAACAAACCCTAAGTATCCAGCTGTTTTGTAAACATCCTCGTGGTTTTAGTCAGTGTATAAATCACACAGCCCAGGAACACAGTGAGGGCTGTATTTGCTAGATTATTGTTTGGGTTTGATCTAATAATTGGTTTTGGTTTGGGATGGAGGAGGAGCTTTTGACTTTGTTTTTCACACAACTGTGTTTATAACACTTAGGAGTATCCCTATAAAATGTGAAAGGAAGATTAAAAACTTATTTTTTAAAGTCACAGCTGAATCCACGAAATTATGAGGTCATGTTGTCAGCAGGAATGCCCAGGATTTTGTCAGATCCTATACTGGCCAAATTAAGTAGATAGCAATTAAATGGTAATGCCAAGGGTTTCTTACGGCGCGTGATGAGCTGTTATGGTGGCAGCTCAGACCAGCTCAGCGTCATGCCCATCAGCACAACCCTTTGTGTCCCCCAGAAGTGGGCTAAGGTCCCAAACCATGTATGCTGGCTTATACCTCATCCAGGGCCAGCATGCGTGGCAGAAAGGACATTCTTGGGGTCATCTCCTGCTGTGGACCTCCCCGAGAGCAGCAAGGCTGAGCTGGGAGGAGCAGGTCGATGGCTGTAATCTGAAGCTGGTGCAGTTTTACAGCTTGTGTTTTTGCTGTTGCTTGGGGCTTGCTCATGAATGGGTTTTTATAGGGCAGTTTAAGTATGAAATGTGAAACATGGGGAAACTGCATCCTTAAAGGTCCCCAGGAGGTAGAGCTCGAGGAAGAACTGTGCACGGGGCATGGCAAATGGTAGGAGGCAGCAAGTTTTCTTTGAGGCTTTGAGATACTCCTGTTGGATGCTTTGAGATACTCCTGTTGGCTGAGTGGCTTGAGGAAAATGAGGACCATGTCATTACTCTTTGCCTGCTCTGCTTTGGCGTGGTGCTTCCCAGGAGTTGTCATTGGGATGCCACTCCTGGGGGGGGCGGATTTTTATGGTGCTGTTGTGCAGGATGGACAGGAGTGCCACTGTGTCCTGCCCCAGCACCACTGCCATCCTCAAACTTGTGGGCTGCCCTTGAGAAGATGACCCAGGTATTTGCTGTGAGTTAGATTCTTTGAACTGGCTTTTGGTGGTGCAAGTTGCTCCCACAGATTACCGCATCTGAGACGATCTGGTTGAGTTTTTCTCAGTTTTTCCAGCTAAGTTTGATTATTTATTGTATCAATTATGGCTTTGCTTTTTTCAAGCATCAGCTTTTATAGTTTGTCACTAATTCACCTGTTGAAACATGTTACAGAAATGGACAGAACAATGGTAACACAAAGCCCTAAAATACTGAGCATGAACTATAGGGATTTGCTTGTTGTCGTTGATTTGCTCTTCTGTCTTGAAAATAAAATTACTGGTGAGCTACTTGTGTTGATTAACGAAGAATTATCTGGAGACTTTTGTTTTCTATGTCAAGGAAACTCTGTAAAGTGTTACAGTAGACAGCAGCCTTGGAGCAATAATGTGTAAGTGGATATATAAAATCTCTCCTAAGGCCATGGGACAGTCCTAGTAAAAAACAGAATGCCTGGCAGTCGGCCAGCCTGGTTTGTTAAGATGCAGGAGCAAATAAGCCCTTAAAAATAACAGATACATAAAATCTTCCCTCTTTTGCTGGAGTCCTCATTATTAGCATGAACATGTGTCTGTTTTCATCTGTGTGATTAGATTCTTGGAAGTAATCTCTATTATGAATTGATGATTTCCATTAGAAACATCTCAATGGCCTGGACTAAATCAGCCACCAGTAAGGCAATAATTAAAGAATTATTAAAATAAGCCCCAGGGCACATTTGTTTTATGTAGGACATTCTGGAAACTCTCTTTTGTGTACTAGGCTCCTACGACATCTTTCAACAAATACTTTCCCTCCAGGAAGGGTGTTTCTTTTCTTTCAAAAGGCAGTAAATTCAGCTGTGGCACAGAATAAAACCAGTGAATCTGTGGCTGCGGCACCTGGTTTTAGTGCTGGGCAGTGAACGTGGACTGAGCAAGCACAGGGTGTTGGCAGGATTGTCCTTTCTGTCCTCTCCATGCCCAGCTGGTTTCACTTGTGGTTTCCCAGCAATTTTGGAGGCTGTCCTTTCTGCTGGCCAGTTTTGCGTGGTTGTTTCATTGGCTGCTGGTGGCACCTCATTCTTTCCATCTCTCATGGGGATGCCATGGACAGCATCTCCTTGAGGAGCTCATCCCACAGTAGCTGAAAAGCAGAAATGACATGAGCTTTGGTCGTTCACATGCCCTACTTCTGTGTTTTTTTGGAGAATATTAGGAATTGGGACCAGATGCCTTTTCTTTTCTCTCTTTTTTTTTTTTAAGAACATGCCTCTTTTGTACTTCATGAATCTTCCTTCGGGGCCGTGAGAGAATATCTGTGCTGCCCACCCTCCAGCCAAACCACAATAAATCAGCGGGCCCTTCTGGCCCCTGGTGTGCCTTATCTGTGTAAAGGGTGCAGCTTGGAAATTAGCTGTTGCTAATGGAAGAAGGCAGCTGGCGATCTGCAAATAAACACGAAGCTTTAGTCGCGAGTGCTGTTCCTGGCCCGTCAGCAATGCACGAGCAGCATCACAAATCACGTCCACTTAGAGACTTCCTGCATGGAGCTGGGACAGAATGGGTAATGTGAAAAATTGCAGTTAGTAGGGTAAGTGGGAGGAAGGTCTCAGGTGGGACACAGCCAGGTGTGCAGTGGGGTTGGAGCGGTGGGGTTCGGACCATTGTGTTTGCCATAAACTGCTTTTCCCAGCTTCGATCTCTTTGTGTATGCCACTCATCCTCCTTCACCATGGCCTGCGTCCACTGTGCCCTCTTTAGAGATGACGGGCAAGAGATTAATCAACTTGCATAAGATCCTGAGGCCTCCAAATTCAATTCCTGTTCCTCCTGGTTCCTTCAATAACATTACAGGTGCCCTTGCAGCTCCAGTTGGAACTGAATTTACTGGCTAAAGATATAATATTGCTCTAAACAGTCACGTAAGTTTTATTTAGCTGAGACTGCAACTGAGCTGTAAGAATTCAGTTTGATGTCTCTCTACATCGCTCAAAATTGGAGAAATTCACTCTCTGCTGCGGAAAACAGGGATATTTTGATCGAACGGCAGTGAGATAAACATCTTGAGATGTAGTAGACTGAATGAATGTTGCTCAGAAGAGAGTGATAATTGGAGACTCTATATTCTATTCAGATTATATTTTATTCAATATTGAAATGCAGGTATTTAGTACTGGTCCATATTCTGTCCAGGAATGGCCACATTATTAGTGGTGCAGATGTGAGTGAAGATACTCACATGGTAATTTAAGTTTCCAAATGGAAATCAGTATTGATGTATATGAACTCAGCTTCTAGTTATCTCTTCACAGAGGTTGTGAAACTAGCTGTTAAATATAATATTTTTTGAGAGAAACTTCATATAGAAGCAAGAAAAATGAAGTTACCAAAACCTGAAAAGAGTAAGGTTGCTTTAATATGGCTAAAGAGTCTGCAGACAGCGTTGAAAGGGATCCAATGACAGGACATCAGAAATTATAATCGGAAAAACCTCAATGTAATTAGTCAGTGCGTGTAATTAACCACTGGACAAAGCAGACGAGGGATTAGTGGTATCTTTTAAGTCAAGCCTGGCTACACTGCTAAACGATAGTCTTTTGTCCAGCCAGGAGCTGTGGATCTGAAGCAGAAATTATACAGTCTTTGTTTTGTCTGGGGTCAGATTAGATTATCATAACAGCTTCAAAATCTATGAATCTGTCATATTTGATTTTAAGTGAGTGAATCGAAAGACTTGCTTAATGTAGGTATGCACATTCAGACCAGAGCTGAGTGAATAATTCAATAATTAATTTGATGAGCACAAACATAAGAACTTGAGCACAGTTTTATTGGGTCATACCAAAGATTCATCTGTTCTTTCAATGACAGATGCTTTTGTCTTAAATCCACCACCTGCTAATTCCGTTAGATCCCCCGTCTATGCTGAGAAGTAATTCCTTATATCTCCTTTTCCATGTTCCATCCTTCTCATGATTTTGTAGAACACCATTGTATCTCCTCTGTCATCTCTTTTCTTTGTAAATCTGATCTCTTTTTTCATGGAGAAGTTTGCTAGCCCTGCTTGTTTTTCTTCTCTGCATTTTCCCAAGTTTTACTATACTTTTGGCCAAAGTGTCTTTGGGACTCTTTCCCATAGAGGTCTTCATGCTGGGATTTGTCCAAATGAACACAGAAGTGGACATTTCTGTTCCTCGCACCCTGAAGTGTGCCCTTAGAAGCATCACACACAAGAAATGCCTCCCTCCTTGTGTTGGCTGAAGGAGACGGGGGTGGTAGCTCTCATACGGGTGCTTATTCTGTACACTCACAAGACTGAGTGAGATGAACTTTGTCAAAAACAGTGAAGGTGTGAGTGTACCACAGAGGTTTAGAGGGACAAATTGTTTTCTCCTTTGCACTCAGTCTTCTCCCAAACCTTCTGCTTGCTTTTTTCAAGGCCTCAGAGCAAAAAGAGAACTCTGCTTGATAACTCCAATATTTGTTTCCTGATTTTTATAGATATTGTATATCCTAAAATTGTGCATGCTCCATAAATGGGTTTTTACTTGTATTTGCTTTGGTTACTTGCAGATTTCTTAATAAATACTTCACTATAAACAACTAGAATCTTGTGATTTTCTTTATCAATTCGCTGCAAATTTCTTCATGCTTTCTCAAAAGTTGAAGAGCACATGAATGTATATGTAGCTGTTGTAACAATTTGATAAGACAAGATACCTATGTCATTTAGAGTTAAGCTGGTCTGTTTGGTTTTCATGTTTAGCTCCCAATGTATGTTTTCTACCAACTGCTTGGACAAGTTAATTTTTGCAACAACGTATCTTGACCAGTTGACTGCATTTCTTTCTTCGGTTCAAAATAAATCTTCCTTGGTTGTGTTCACCTAGTACAGAGGGATGATCAAAGTCTGTAGGTGTTGTACACCCTATAGAAAAGCTGAAAAAGAAGTAGAATTTATGTGAGATAGAGGTGATGCAAGGAGCTTCAGAGCTCTTTCTGCACTGAGACTAGTATCACCCAGTGTTATCTTAACATCGGCTGTTTCCACAATGACGTCTGCCTGCAAACTTACCTGTGAGAAAGCATGTGGAAATCAGACTCAGAAAAAGGAATATACACACAAAAGCAAATTTCTATTAAGTGTTATTCGCAGAAAAGCTGGGCTGTTTGAGCTCCGGCTGAGAGTGACTTTACTATGCTTTTTTCTGGTCCTTTCTTCTATTTAGGACATTTCTTAGTGCTGCATTCATCTTGTATTTCATAAATGTTTACTATACAGTGCATAATTTACATTTCCATTTCCAGTTAGATCAGTTCTCATTATTTTTAGGTCTGTTCTTCCAGGACGTTGAGCTTGGTTTCCATTGGAAAACAAGTCAAAAAGAAAACAAACCCAACCTATTAGTGCTGAAACATGACCTACTTTTAAATTACTCTCAGGTGAGGAATCTTCTCCAGATTTTAGCTATCCACCTGTTTTATGGAGAGCTGGAGGAATATGACAGCAGTTAGGAAATACATTGTTCCAGTCCGAACACACCGGAAAAGGTATTTTGTATGGAGGTTTGTCTACAGAGCTCTACTTTTCCGTTTTCTAGAAGCAAAGTGAGAAAGGTTGAGACAACGTATATATAAATGTATACATATATATACATATACAGTAAGCAAGAGTGATTGTGCTCAGGCTGATTTACCGACATCTCACATAAAGAAATGAATGAATCAGGAAGTAACTGCTTCTTTAAAAATAACCTTTTGAGTTATATGATGCATACTGTGCATGCTTTAATGACATTTTTTAAAATGCTGGGGGTTTTGTCGCAGTGATACCTGTGGTGAATCCATTGTGTGTAAGGATTCACATGTGGTGACATCAAAACTGACATGGTGGGCACAGGCGGAGGTCACCATCGCTGAGCTTCAGCTTTGCCATTTCATTTAGTGCAAAGCCATGAAGAAAAACAGGCTGAATTACCAACGTATATGTTCATAGATTTTTTTTTTTTTTAATGGCAAGGAGCTCACCTGAGTGTGCTCAGGCTGCTAATACTGGATGATTCCTTGGCTCCTGTGGAGGTGCCAATCAAACTATAACAGATCAGAAGAGTGGAAAAAAGATGTGCCCATCTTCTGCCCATCATGGTGCTTGTAGACCTCAGCAGAGTGCTAGAGATGTGAAAGTTTGCTACAATATTCCTTAGGATTTGATTGCATGGTGGGGTTATCAGCACAGGTTGCTTTACTACAGATACGTGCCTCATACATAGTGATAGCAGCACCGCGGGAGTGTTGCCGTAGCTGGCAGGTCCTAGGTCTCCTCAACGCGCCACTGCCTGGGGGGACAAGCGTACATGGAGACAAGTGGGCTGCTGGCATTTGAAGGGCTGTCATAAGCTGTCAGTCAGTAAGGTTTAGTCACAAGAGACTTAAAAACTTGAGGTCCTTTGTCATTTCGTTGCTATTAGTGCTGTCACAGATTTTACCACTGGTGGAATAAGGGGAAATTTAGAATACAAAGTTGAATATATGAATATGGAATAATATTTTTAATAAAACAAGACAAGCATTGACCTCAAAAAATCATGGACCTCAAAAGATCTCTACAGTAGGGATTCTGTGAAGGAAAATGTTGTCTCCGAAGATTTTAACTGCCAAACTACATTATGTCCCTGAGCTGAGCTTTCCGGAGACTAAACGGTCTTGTCCCAGTGGAAACAGAAGTCTGTTCTCCAAAGCACAGCTTCACTACATCTGCTCAGCAAATGTCATATGAAACTTTTAATGCAGGGAAAAAAAGGTCTTAGTTTGTTCAGTTTGGTTCTCAGTTTGAGAGATGACTACATCATTTTTGCCCAAACTCTTCCAAAACAACCCCTTAGGGTTGGGGACAGCCCTCTGATGCAGCCACCATCACAGCGGTGGTGAAGGGCTGAGGAGCCATCAGCCCCCCAGAATAAATCCCACAGCAACGTTGCGTTGAACTGCACTATCGAAGGAGAGGGTACTAACACCCATCCATCCCTCTCTACCACATGCACACACCTGTATTCTGGAAAAATAAACCAAAATTAATCCTGCGTCCTTTCTTTCGTGGCCTTGGAGCATATATTTATGTTACCATCAGGTTTTAAGGTGGGTGATTTAAAGCTACAATAACAAGGAAAGTCCTTTCCTTGTTCCAGCTGTATATTTTATGATGTGCTGCAAATGAGAAAGCCAGTGCAATTTTCTGATATGTATACTGAATAAGGCAAGTCTTTGTAGGATGTACAATATTTCTATAACAATATCTGTCCCTGCCTGGTTAACATCTTAGATTATCAGCACAAGGAGAATTTTAATCGCTTGCTTCTATTTGCAAGAGGTCAAACTGAATAATCATAATGTTCCTTTCTGGGTCTAAAATCTATTAATCTGTTTACTCGGGGTTTTTTTATGTGTTACGTCATTTGAACAATGAGATGAGGGCAGCCAATTTCTCTTTCCTTTCAAACAGCGAGCTGGCCAGGTTTGCTTTCTGGTTCTCATGCATTTTCACAATGCAGAGGAAGCTTAAGGCCAAACAGAAAAGCCCTCCATCAAAAACAAAATAAATTTTAAAAGTGGAAATATTTGTATTAATAAGAATGTCTTCATTAGAGAAAACTCATACTCTAAGCCAGAACTTCCCAGGAACGGTCCCTTTGGTCTTGCTTATCTCACCTCACACTTCCAGCTTTGTGCCCTGGGGGCTGAGTTTCGTGCTTTTTCTGATTTATATTGTAGGAAACTGTGAACGTGTAACTTCTGATTGGTAAGCTGTTCACAGTTGTAGGGTAATACTCATATTTAACTTCTTTCTCATATGGCCTGGGATGCCTCCTGCTCCAAGTTTCTGAAATCAGCCCTCTTTTCGTTAGGCATGCCTAATCTGCAGGTTCAAACAGTATTAGTGAGGCCCTAGGGGTGTCTCTGCCTTTCCACGCTGGTTCTTCTAATGCAGCGTGGTGGTGCTTTGATGACTTGTCCAATGGAGGCTGGATCATGGCTTGAACAACAGTGAAGCAGCAGGTGAACTACACGGGCTTCTGGAGGGAAAAGCCTACAAGCTCTGAATAGCTTTGATGGGATTATTTGCAGAAATCTGCTGCTGATGAGTTCATCAATAAGACTTTTGATAAAAAGCAATTAAACTGTCAAGCAGTAAACAATCCAGAGCAATTCCAGCCTGCACTCCAAAAGAGACAGAATAAAAAACATCAATGTTTTGCCAAATAGCAAAGAAGTCAAAGTGATTTTTCAAAGGGTATTATTTTTCAAGCTCCTGAAACAAACAGAAAGTTTCCTACACTTGATAACAGTGGGGGATGCGGGGGTGAATAGATGAGAGGATTTATCTGCACACACAGATGGTACCAGCAAGAGAAAGGCAGGATACCATGAAGACGTTAATATCAATATATGACTAATGCCTTTTTAATTCCAGCATTTATTTGTTCTTTTATTCAGTTATTTATTTACCTGAAGGCTAACATATGTAGGGCTGTCCCCTGCCAGGCAGCCCCGCTGCAGTGGTGGTCTGGCAGAGGGACCTGCAACACGCAGGTTCAGGTTTCACACTACTGGCAAAAACATCAGAAATCCAGAGAGATTGGCTCTTTCTTTACGAGTTTAGGACTCTTAAATTATGAAAGAGCTTTCGTTTGGCGCTCATCTTTAAACAAAGCATTTCTTTGAAACTTTGTATGTTCTGCTTTCCTGATGCCTCAGAAGAAGGTTGATCACATAATTTCTCCTTACCTGCAACAGAGCGGTTTTCTTTTTGTTTGTCAGTTTGGCTCCTTCCTGGTGAATTAGATGGTGAAATGGGTGAATGTAAAGTAAGGGTGTAATACTGATGCTGAAATGTTTCCTCATCTCTCCCAAGTTATGTGTATAAGTTTGAAATTGCAAAAATATTGAAACTGTGTAGTGACAAGGACTGACACCAACCCTTGAACAGAGCCTTAATAATTCTTAGGAGACTGGTAGAGTGACCTCTCCTTTGCCTCTAATGAGGATTGTGAGGTCTTTCAGGGTCCTTTTTTACTGTCTGTGCAGGGTGTTCAGCCAACAGTGCGCACACACACAGCCCAAACAACGAGGTAGCTCATCCATGTACACCAAACCGTCGGCATTTTCAAAGTGTTTTGCAACCTGTCCTAAACTGAGACATTCAGTGTGGCGGCCTGTGCTGGAGGTTTGGATCTACATTTAAACACCAAATTGGGAAGAAACAAGAGGCAAAATCGCCAAATCCAGTCAGGAAAAAAAAAAGATTAAAAATATAACAACATACACTGATTCTGTTTTTAACATCTATCTCTGTTTCCTTGTTGATGTTCATTAGAGCTGAGCAAACTTCTTGTAGCTGACCCCAGACTAGAGGACTGTAGGATTTTAGACTGTAGGATTTTAGTGCAAACTCCAGCACCAGGCTAGATCCTCTGAAAGATCTGCATCATCTGCAAGATTGATATATGAGGTCTCCTTAATGAAACACTAAATCTGTAGGGTTTTATCTCAGGAACACCTGGAACCAGAGTGCAATCTGTCTCTCCATTGGAACTGCAGATAATGGCTTTTTCATTTGGTCAAGCTGTGTCCTACTGCCCCTCTTCAAACTGGAGTTTGATGGCAAAACACCTGTCTTAGTGGGGTAGGGCTTGTGCAACAGGACATTGCTAGAATTCCAGGTTGTTTCATTGGGGCAAGTCTGAGAAGACAGAAATAATGTTTATTCTGGCCTTCTTCATGTTGATAGTCAGTGGCTTGAGCTAAAGGCACATAACCTCAGGTAAAAGATGTAGTAGAAGTGAAAACTTAATATTTATAAATATGAACCGTATTCCCTGGTGGAGACCAGTGACGAGTGGCATTCCTCAGGGGTTGGTATTGGGGCTGGCGCTGTTTAATGTGTTTGTTGGCGACATGAACAGTGGGATTGAGTTCACCCTCAGCAAGTTTGCTGACAACACCAAGCTGTGTAGTACAGTCAACACACTGGAGGGAAGGGATGCCATCCAGAAAGACCTTGTCAGGCTTGAGAGGTGGGCCTGTGTGAACCTCCTGAAGTTCAGCAAGGCCAAGTGCAAGGTCCTGCACATGGGTCAGGGCAATCCCAAGCACAAATACAGGCTGGGCAGAGAATGGATTGAGAGCAGCCTGGCTGAGAAGGACCTGGGCGTCCTGGCTGGCGAGAAGCTCAAAATGATTCAGCAATGTGCACTCGCAGCCCAGAAGACCAACGATATCCTGGGCTGTATCCCCAGCAGCATGGCAGGCAGGTCGACGGAGGGGATTCTGCTGCTCTGCTCCACTTTGGTGAGACCCCACCAGGAGTCCTGCGTCCAGCTCTGGAGCGCCCAGCACAGGACAGACATGGACCTGTTGGAGGGGGTCCAGAGGAGGCCACAAAAACGATCTGAGGGCTGGAGCACCTCTGCTGTGAGGAAAGGCTGAGAGAGTTGGGATTGTTCAGCTTGGAGAAGAGAAGGCTCTGGGGAGACCTTACAGCAGCCTTCCAGTGCCTGAAGGGGCCTGCGAGAGAGCTGGAGAGGGACTTTTTACAAGGGCCGGGAGTGACAGGACAAGGGGTAATGGCTTTAAACTGAAAGAGGGAGATTTCGATTAGATATAAGGAAGAAATTCTATACTGTGTGGGTGGTGAGGCCCTGGAACAGGTTGTCCAGAGAAGCTGTGGCTGCCCCCTCCCTGACAGTGTTCAAGGCCAGGTTGGATGGGGCTTTGAGCAACGTGGCCTGGTGGAAGGTGTCCCTGCCCATGGCAGGGAGTTTGGAACAAGATGACCTTTAAGGACCCTTCCAACCCAAACCGTTCTATGATTCTATGATTATGGTTGGGGTTTTATTTTTCATTTTAAAATAAATGACTCTTCTGGGCATGGTTTTGAAAGTGATTCCCATATTCCTGGAGCCAGGCAGGGCACATGCTAGAGATGTCATGTGTGATGTGGACACCCAACTTAGCTCCCCTCCAAGCGCTGGGCTTTCCCCACACCCGTTGGTGAACGAGGGGCGAGTCACTGTTCAGGGGTTGAGCAAAGTCCAAGGGAGGGAGCCACACATGCCTTGCAGTTTGTCCCAGCAGATATCTGTGCAGAAGAGGCAAATCTGTCCACTTTGCTGATTATTGCCCAGCTCTGAGTCCCTGGTCAGGGCTAATGCTACCCTGGATGGCAGCATGACACTTGAGCTGTTCCCAAGGTTAAATGCTTTTCAGGTAGCTGCACTTGGCTACTCCTCCTTTGACTTTTTCTTTGCAGGGCACCAAGATCAAAATCAGCGGGGGAAAAAGGTTCCTTGTGCTGGTGTTTGGGACATTGTGTCCAGCTCCATGAACCAGTGCCAGCTGCAAGACAGGAACAGTCTTCTTGCACTAATGAGAAATCCCTCCTACCCTCTCTTTCTGGTCAGAAAATTTTGTCTTAAATTTCTGTAAGACAAAGAACTAATTCTGCCCTTACTGCCTGCAGTTTCAACTCTGCCTCCTGTGCACTGCTCGGAATTGCCATAGAGATGGCAAGGCTGGTGCTGCAATTAAAAAAAAAAAAAAATATCCCATAATAATAGAGACTGGAACAAACAAATTGCAGCAGTGCTTTGTGAGTGCCCACGTCTGTTCAGACCAGAATGCCAAGCTCCGTCTCAGCAGGATGGAGGGAGTTGAGATCAAGACCAGCTTTAGACAAACAGGCCATGTCTCCATCATGAGTTTAGAGCTCAAATGCTCTCCCACAGCTGCCCTTGCTGCTTTGCTCCTGGAAGAGCCTTGACTTATGTCAGGCCTTGAGCACCATACGGGGAGCAGCATGCTCAATGACATTATGGTTGATTTAACCCTGTTTTGGAGGAGACAAGCCATATGGACATAAGATCCACATGTAAAGTAGCTGTGGCCTCGGGTGCTGAGTTGCAAAGCATCCCCAGGAGGTGAACCCCAGTCACAACACTTGCCCACATCAGGGAGACTCTGTAGGTAAGTGCAAACATGTAATGCAAATCCCATGGACCATAACATGGAGTCACCACACAAATACATAAGAGCACAGGTCCCTCCTCTCTCTGTGTGTACCTGGGATGCTGTTGACACTCTGAATAAGCAGGTGGCTGCGAATTTACCGGCTGCTCCTCCTGAGTCGTTGGATTAAGCTCTGGTTTGCAATGCGTCATTGAAGAGATTGCAAATATTTTCCATGTGTTGAATGAAAATTGTAAACAGATTGAGCCTGGGTACAGTAGATCCACTGGACTAAATTTGACTAAGAAAAGCTTTCAATTAAAAATGAAGCTTAAGGGGGATGGGGAGTGAGCTGACATGGAGGGAAATTTTGTCATTTTAATTAAAAAATTGTTGTGAAAGTATACTCTCTGCAAACGTCAGAGTCCTTGTGAAGGAAAGCACGCGATATAAATCAGTATCTACTAAAGCAGTGTCTATCTCTTGAATATAACAAGACTAACTATGAAATTACAAAACAGCACGCACAGCATTTTCATGGGGAAATGTGCTGTATTCAGTCATATTAATTACTGCGTGGGCTCAATTTTCATTGCAATCAATCCACAGGAAACAAAAGGACTGCAGGGGAAATATAAAAAGACAGTCAGCTAGTAAGAGCCAGATTCAATAAAACTGTATCTGCCTTCAGCGAATGGCGAGGCAGAGATGTGTCCCTTTTCCCTCGGCAAGGCACGCAATGGGTTGGGGAAAGGGTCTAGGACCGAGAGCGGCTTGGAGCAACACCCTATGTATATGTACATACGTATGTATACATGTATGTGTATATATATATGTACATATATGAGAAATACAACTCCTATTGCGAGAAAGTAGGAAAAAAAGGGGTTTAACTGAAGTTTTCCTGAGCGATATTCAGGGTGCACTTCTGCTGGTGCAGGCTCTACCTGTTATGGCTCCTTCCCCACTGTCCCGTGAGTCCCAGGCTCTCCCATTCCATGTGGTACAAGGGCGTTTTGCTCGCCCCGCCGTCAGCCCGGCGCTGCTGCTCCAGCCCCTCTTTGCCGGCAGCAAGCAGCAAGCCCTAGGGCTGCTGGTGTGGTCAGGGGGTCTCCTGGGTGGACTTCAGATGCTGGATGAACTTCACCCTTACTGCAGATTTTCGATTTAATGCCAATGTTTTAGCAAGCTGTTCGGTTTGTTTGCCTAGCACTTAATAGAGGGATTATCTGGTTTATTTTTTTCTTCCCAGATTGCTTTTCAGTTTCGAAGTTGAATGTGTTCATTTTTAGTGGCAGCCTTCTCTTCCATTCAAACTCCAAAGCTCCCTAGGAAGTGACTTCATGGCATTAATCAAACAGATTATTGCTTGGAGTGGCTGAATTACCTAGTGTTCATGTAATGGCAAGCTGCTAGTCCATATGTATTTAATGACTGTAATCATTTATTATTTTCCCTTTATTAGGTTTGTTTTTAAAGAAAGTTTTACTGTGCTATTTATGATATGCTAAGTGGTGCAACTTGCTGAAGAAACATATCACATACATTTTGTTTTTTAATAGGTTTTGCTTGTTAAAATAGAAATCTTTTATTTATCCTAGTAGGGTATTTTTTATTATTTCAATTACTCAGACATTTCTTTCCTCTTTTGTTTCCCCAGATGCTCCTCCAGGGAGTTTTAATGTGTCCATTCTTTATTTAAGATTGGGTTCAGAACGTGATATTTCTAGTAGGGCAGAGGAAAAGCATAATATAGCAGACATTAAATAGTGGGATGTCAAGGTTTTATTTTCTTTCCTCTTTGAGTTGTGGAATCCTTTCCCCATCTGTGCCATCTGGTGATTAATTGCACTGGTAATCTGCACACCCTCATCAATAACTGTCTGCTAACAGTGCCAGGCAGAGGCCGTGCTCTGCCTGATGAGTTTGTGGCTGCTGATAAATGAACGTACATGTACGAGTAAAAGGGGGGACCCCTGAGAGCATATAAAATTGCCAGAGACCCAGAGTCCTTTAATGAACTAACACTTGATAGGTACTGGCAGCAACTACCATATGCATTTTACTTGCTGGTGGGAAAAGGAGAATGCGACCATTCCTACAGGGCAAAATCCAAGCTTCGGTAGGTGGAGTGAAAACTGAACTCCAAGGGCTCGTACCAGGAGGGACACTTACAGTCTCAGTGGGCCAGCACCAGCGGGGACAGCAGACCGAGTTCACCTGTCCAAAGTTCACTAGGGTGGGACAGTGTGGAAACTGGTGTCTGCTCCCCTGGCTCTTGCTGGGGTAGAGTTGTGATTTCTCTCCGCAAGTTCTAGTGAGTCTTTGAGCACTCTCTGATGTGTGATGGATTTTACTGTCCATGATAGCATAACTATTTCTGGTTTTGTTCTGTTACTTCTTTTCTTTGCCCCTTGCTACTCTTCTGGTGTCTGAGGGAGCGACCAGTCCTTGGACTATGAAGAAACCAAAACTAAATGCTTGTTGGGACAGTGGGAGAGTCCCCAGAGCTCCAGACGAACGTGTGTTTGGACTGCCTGGGGCTAATGCATGTCCATGACCATGCTTTAGAGAGGTAGAAAGCACATTACAAAGCATGTCCTCCCACTTGTGCATGCCGTCATGTTTTCCAGAGTGTCTGGGGGAGAGCTTTTCGACCGCATCGTTGAGAAAGGGTTCTACACTGAGAAGGATGCCAGCACACTGATTCGGCAGGTCCTGGATGCTGTCTACTACCTGCACCGAATGGGCATCGTGCACAGGGACCTCAAGGTACGACTGTGGCATGACTTGGTCCTCCAGGCAGAGTTAATGAAGGTTGTGTAATTACATGAGTCTAATGCATGTAAGTCTAGCCTCCACGGAGACTGGCTGTTTCAGTAAGGTTTTACCACAAGAGGGGTGCTCTGAAGGCTCCCTATCCTTCCATCGTGATTGGCTTTAATGAGAACTTCGCAATCCATGCTGTCAATGGGACTTTTGCACGTATCATGTGTGGGAAAAGTTGTTCATTAAGACCCAAAACATTACATTAAGGCAAGATTCTCATTTCAGCTGGGGTGTGTTTACTGTTGTAAAGTATCTTGCAGATTTGCTGTGCTATATTTACTTTTACTTAATAATAATCAGTAACAATAAATAGTGTGGGAAAGTGGAATGATTTCCTATCGTGCTGTTTGGACTGGTGTATTTGGAGACACTGTTAACAGCACGATTTCTTCTAAGGAACATGGTGTGCCAGTGTAATTTTTAGATAATTTTCCTTTCAGCGGTACTGTGTTATCACATCAAAAACTCTCAGGTTTTCTTGCAAAAAAAGCTACAAAATATTATTTCTGTATTGTTTCCTTCCTGTATATTAAATTGTCATTAAGAAAAGCAGAAAGGCTTGGATTTCATAACACATAGCTAAATCTCCTCATCTTCAGTATCTTAAATAAGAAATTAGCAGAAAGCATTAGAAAAAGATACAAATGTCAAAAGAAAACTGTGCTTTCATTTCCTAAGCTGGTTAATTGTACCAAACATTATTGCCAGAAATTAAGAATTCAGTGAATGAAATAACACCTGTGGGGGTCTTTTTTGAGGGATGGCTCAAACAGGAGTTGCTTTGAATGTTGATGTTTTGGCTTTGAATTGTTCCCATGTAATGACAATGGAATTCGGCAAAACAGGTCAGATTATGTGAAGGCATAATGAACATTAATAGAGTCAAGAGCTACAAAGAAGTTTTCGGTTTTTTACTTCTTAAATTTGATTTTTTATTAAATGTATTTTTAAAGTAATTGCATTTTTAATTTGGTGTAATATTAAACTGCATGTTTGCAAGTTTTGGCAAGTCCTCTTAGCAAAGGTAGTAGTGGTGGAAACGTAACCTCACTGGTTTCATAGAACCATAGCATAGTTAGGGTTGGAAGGGATCTTCATCTAGTCTGACTTCCCTGCAATGAGCAGGGACATCTGCCACTAGATCAGGTTGCTCAGAGCCCTGTCCAACTTGACCTTGAATGTCTCCAGGGATGGAGCATCTACCACCTCTCTAGGCAACCTGTGCCAGTGTTTCACCACTTTCATAATAAAAAATTTGTTCCTTATATCCAGTCTACATCTACCCTTCCTTAGTTTAGAACCATTACCCCTTGTCCTATCACTGCAGGCCTTGCTAAAAACCCCATCCCCATCTTTCTTATAAGCCCCCTTTAAGTACTGAAAGGCCGCAGTAAGGTCTCTCTGGAGCCTTCTCTTCTCCAGGCTGAACAGCCCCAACTCTCTGGTTGGTCTCTCGTCTCTTACAGCATTCGTGTGTTGCCCTCAGTTCCCACTCATTTTCTGCTCTTATGTTGAAGTACACAGAAATATTCTCGTATTTGTTAGAATTCCACTGCATTTTAGTATGGAAGTGTTGTTTAGTATTTTAACATGACCGGTTTTCTCTTAAGTTGCATTTGTGGGAAATGACTCCAGGCTTCTTTCTGCAACCAGAGGTTTTGGAGGGAGGTCTGAGTCCTCTTAATTCAGATGACCTTTAAAGGTCCCTTCCAACCCAAACCATTCTATGATGCTATGATTCTATATTCAATTGTATGAACTTTTAATATTCCTGCCTTTATAATTTAAAGGAAGGCTGTAGTTCTCACTTTAAAAGAGATTAATCTTATTAAAAAGTTCCTATAATAAAATAGGAGATATGGTAATTGGGGAGTGGATTCATCTACAAATTGCTTTCAGATTTTATGTAAGGGCATACTGAATTTACATCAAACCAAACTTCCCCAATGGTATTTTGGAGCAAAGACTAGCTCTTTTTCTCTTTCTTTCTTTCTTTCTTTCTTTCTTTTTGTTTGCAAGTCTTTGTTAGTGCCATATCAGTTGTTAAAATGACTCCTAAAATATGGTATATGAGGAACACCTGCTGTGAATTTCTGTTAGCACAAACATACCATGATGGCAAAAATAGGGATACAATAAGGCTTTTTATGATCTCAAAATATCATGATAAATGCAAGTTTCGAATTGTGATCCCCCAAAATGAAACTCTGGGAAAGAATCCACTCTACAAAAATACAACCCTTGAAACATCTATAACAATTATTTATTGTAATTATATGTTATTCAGATACCAAAATAGCACTTGCTGTACTTGGGAAAAGCAGATCTGTGCTCTGAGTCTCTAATAAAATAACGCAGCAGCAGATAAACAAGAGATGGCAGCAGATGAAGTTCAGGGAAGTTCAGGATATATAAAAGGACCAAAAGGCTTGAGCAGCTCCACTTAGTGCAGAGCCACCTCATTAATGTTTTTTTAATTAACCAGCTTGAAGAACCAGAGTTCTTTTAAACGTGTTTTAAACACGTTCTAGTTTTTAATGGGTTGGGTTTTTGGCCTTCCTAAATATGAGTAAGTGGCAGCCTGAGGTGAGTAGCGGAAATCATTGGGAAATAATTATCTTTCCCTTAATACCAGCTCTACCAACCCCTCAGCAGATCAGAAGTGCACTAGTAAAAACCAGGACTAGCTCCAACCAAGGGCAGACTATGGCATAAAAAAGACTCATGCAGTGCCTGAAAACAGAGTCAGGGTTATAATGGCCAATTAAAGCACTGGACTTATAACTTTATAATTATTTTCACAAGCACAATCGTTCCCCTTTTTGCCTCAATCCCAGCTGGCTTACAGCCGTGGATGCAACTTGTAGATCCTCTAATGTTCATCGTGTCCCATGCATAAAGCCATCACTATGTAGCTTCATACTAGCACTGGTGAGACAGAAAGTGCTTTAACCTCCGCTTGAAGCTGAACGGGAACCTCAGAGTAGGGTGGAGGTGATGTCACCCCTCGGTGCTTCTTTGTCCCCGCTTTCCCCAGAGCAGGAGGTTACAAGGTGGACGAGGGAAGATAGATGCTGGTGCTGCTGCAGGGCAATTCCTTCTCCTTAAAATCCAAGCTTGTATTTGTCCCAAGGAGTCTGATGATGTCGTATGGCCCCAGCTGCTTCTTACCATTTCCTGGAGCACACAGCAGGTTGATAGACAAAATGTGTTGCATGCAGGTGGGCATTTGTACCATTTTCTGGGCAAAAGTCCACACCAGCGTCATGCTGAAACATTGGGTATTGATCACATTTATAGACGAAGACCCCAAGGTCTGGGTAGTGCAATGGCACCCTGTTACCACCAGGCTCTCAGAGTGCCAGCAGATGCTGGAACTTTTTGTGAGCCCAGATATGAAGTAGGGAAAGAAGTGTGCTCTCTCAGCACCTAGCAAGAGTTTTGCCGTGTAGCAGTAGCACATTCCGAACATATGGACAGAGGACTACGCTGAAGCAGATGGAGTTTGGTTGGGGTCTCCAACCTGCCTGATGTCAGTATAAAGTCACAGGCCTTTGTGGAGTGATTCTACTTTTCTCACAGAATAAACAAGTTGCTGTGCTTAGTGCTGTAGCATGTTTTCCTAATCAGTTCTACCTAAAACATCATTGCTGCAAGTCTGTTAACTGTAAAGGCATTTCCTCTCTCATAATAGTGTATTTCCAGTGGGGAAAACACAAAAATTCTCTAACACCTACTTTTTTCCTTTTTTCTTTTTTTTTAAATGCTGTATAAAATGTTTTCATTACAGTACCTGGATTTACTGTATTTACCTGCCTTCAGATGAATCCTTCTGTTTTATCACTCTGAAGTGATATGTCAGACACATCTCACAAGTAAGGGACAAGCCTTAGTTCTTATTTGAGGCACCAAAGGTGAAGTATGTTATCCCAGGAAGGTTACTCAAAGCTCAAGGTGTCGTCTTCGTCCATTAGTTGCCATAAAGGAGTATGGAGAGGTTCTCCATATAGATTGTAAGAGCAGCTCTCTAGGACTTAGGGGAACCAAATTATATCAATCTATGATGTAACTAATGATTGTATTAAATGCAATGCATTATCCATCATATGTTGTTACTGGACTTAAATATTCAAAACCTACCTTGCTTGTTCTCCTTTCTAGCCTGAGAACCTGCTTTACTACAGCCAAGATGAAGAGTCAAAAATCATGATCAGTGACTTTGGATTGTCAAAGATGGAGGGTAAAGGAGATGTGATGTCCACAGCCTGTGGGACTCCTGGCTATGTGGGTAAGAGATTTGGGTATATTGTCTATCCAGTCTTCCCAGCCGCAATACAGACCCATAGTAAAGAGGAAATAATACTTGTTTTCTAGTGCCACTACATGCTGCACATGAGATTTTACAGATGTTCATCAGAAATAGAGATTTCAGAAGTTGCTGCTGCTCTGCCTTGTGTGCTCTTCTCCTTCAGGTCCCCATCCTGCAATCCAGCTCGGGATTTGTGGGATTCACTTTCATGATTTTAATCGTTTGCAAAATGAGTTTTCTTAAAGACACTGCCTGTAGCTAAATTAGGAGCACATGAAGAATAGCAGATTCTGCAAGCACCCATAAAACCAAGAAGCTTTACCTAATGTAACATTATTTTAATCACAAAGGACAATATTTGCCACATTTCCCTGATAGAAGACAGTAAAATGAAAGAGCTACATTTATTCAGATGTGTTCAGTCATCCTCTTTTACAACCATATGAAGTTACTGACTCCTAGATGTCGGTATGCAAAAGCTCTTTAGATCCTCGGGCCTTCCTGGGTGGTATCAAATTGTTTTCTATCATTTATTCTTTACTCTTTTGTCCATTCGGTAGTGATTGTACCCAGCTACTGATTAGCAGAGTGTTTACCAGCATCCTTTTAAAAAAGTTAACGTAACTGAATGTGGGAATTATACAGCAGGTGATGACAGGCTCTGCTTGAGCAAACACTATTTAAAAGGCTCACTTCCTGCATGAGATGGATCCGGCAAGCCCGTGTCTCCTATGATACCTAGCTAGTCAGCTGAGATATAGTAAAAATAATCTCTGGGGTATCCATGAAATCCATGAAGCTACAATGACGGTGGCTTCCCCAGGGACAGATTTGTCTCCTATCTTTCCAGCAGGAAAGACCTGATGTTTTCCAGCAGTCAGAGAGAGGCGCATTTTGCTTTGCAGCTGCCACCTCACCTGCTTTTTCATAGCACTGATGACACCATGGTATGAGAACTCAAATAGGTGATGAGGTTGTGACACAGTGATCCAGTTTTGTCCCAGGAGTACCTTTATCCAGGCATTATCTTCAGGCTGCATGAGCACGCTCTATCCTGATACCATCAGGAAAAGGAACAGATGTCTTTGGTTTCCCATCGTGAGCCATCAGCCCATCGTTTCTTTATTTTAAGACATATGAGTCGGGATGCACTCTGTACAGCCTGAATAGCTGTCTTGTGTAATCACACCAGACTGGAGATCTTCTTCCAAAGCACTAGCAGGAATTGAGCTGAGACAGCAATTTTCATAATTTTTGCTGTCAGCTCTTCTGTCCTTAATTAACATGTCTGATTTTCTTCTGAAATGGGCACGGACTAGAATAAGTCTGCGAGACACAGGGAAGCTCAGATGATGTTTGCTGAAGCACTGATGAAAATGAGGGAGTGTGACTCTGCCTGGGCACTGAGTGATCTCATATGGCCTCTCCGCGTAGCAATTTACATAAGAAAACTTGCTATTTCGGAGATGAAGCTCTTGGAGCATGTGACACTAATTGTAGTGCTTTGAGAGATTCGAGAGCTCTCATTACTCAGGGTCTGGGCGCTGATAGCTCCAGAAGTGCCTCCAGGCCGGTTGTTACCTTACGAAACAGAGGATTTACTCATCATGGTTCAAGAGGTCATTTCTGTTATTTCGGTTATTTCTGAAGTGCTGACCGGAGTTTTTCCCCTCTCTCACAGAGAAAAACCCCTTTAAATATTTGTTCTATTTCTTTTTTTTGCACAGAAGACATCTCCTCTTTAGTGCTGCTTTTTTTTTTTTTAAATATGATTGGTTGTCCAGACAACATTTTCCAAGCACAGAAAATTTTTGTTGTCAGTCAGTGTGGTGATGCTCAGAAATCGGCCTCTGAGGGTGTTATACCTGATGACATGGCTTTTGCCAATGTGGTCTGCAATTTGTCCGCATCCAAAAGCATTCATGGCTTCCAGCATCTCTCCAATTTGCAGCACCTGCCTAAAATGCCTTCAGATAAATGTAAGAGTCCTTAGCCCTAAATTGCACAACATGAATGCGTGTTCTTGTATGGATCATGGGAGACACAGGACACAGTGCTGGCCCATAAAGTGTCCCCTCTGTCAACTTTTCTGGGGTCTTTTTCCAGCCTTTTTACCTAGCATTGAAGTAACAGGGATCCATCACTTACAATGCAATTCCTGGTGCCTTTCTTTAAAAATATGTAGAATATCCCATTTTCTAAGATATTATGAGGACTGAGTTATTTTTGTTAGTTTAACCACTTTGTGTTTGAATTACTGGAAAATAATTGGGCACATGCCGAAGACACCAGGGCTTGGGTAAGAAGTCATTAGCATCTGCTACTATTTATACTTCTTTATGTCCAGAAACGGAACCAGCTGGATCCCTCTGTGCAAGGTGATGGACAAGCTTCTGACTTGGCAGCAAACTTGATCTTAACTCAGGTCTTCTGCCCTTTATTTGAAAGTATGCAAGGCCTCTCATAACTTCTGATTTTCCTGATTAGGATATACTTTCAACTCTGTGTGTTTCAATTTTTAACTCAGCTTTTCTTAGTTTCAGCTCCAAAACTGGTGGTACCCAAGACACTAAATTCCTGTTTATGTGGTTCAGAAATTCATCAGATAAAGGAGGGTGTACTTTTAATTAATCTTCTTAATAAATATCAGTTTTCTTTCTGAAAATCAAAGTGTTACTTATCAAATTAAAATGTGCATAATCAGTAGTGCATTAGCACATTGGCTTTTTAAGGTTCTGCCTTACAGATTAAATTCCTGTCAACAGTTCAGAGATCTCATTCTTTCAGGCGTTTTGTCAGAGATTTTGGTCCTATGGTGAAAAGATGATGGGTAGGATAATTTAACACAATTAGACTTCAATGAGGCATTTTTGTTCAAATGGAAATCTAAATGTTGACTTACCAAAGAGGGAATCTGATAATACAACCTCTGCTCATGAAAAGGCCTTCCATTTTCTTATCTGTTTACCACTCTTATCTTTCTCCATTTGCTACGGAAGGAGTCTAGTTGGGACTAGATGCTCAACTGTTAGATAGCATCCAAATTGGGTAAAATGAGCCAGCTTGTGTGTTTCATTTCATTGCAAATTAGGTGTGTGGATTGGCTTGCATGAATCCCATTCCGTCCTCTAAACTGTAGAACAAGTGGTGTTTTCAAAACTCTCAGTGATCTGCGTGGTTATGGGCTAGATCTGTATAAGCTGTTAGTGCTTTATCATTTGAAACCTCATAGATTTGGGCTGTTCAGCATGAGACCATTTATAAGAACTGGATTTTGATGAAGGGGGTGTTAAAAACTGCCTGAAAATGAGTCATCCTTGAGGTGTGTCAAGTTGGGCACTCACCAGGACGTGACTCCAGTCACTCAACAAATTCCGCTAAAGAGATTTTGGCTGTTTGGGCATTAGGTCTCACTAGCTGACTTTCCGTGAGAGTTGGTCTCTCAAAAGCTTTGCTTACTTCTGCAGATGTATACTTAGACTTGCAAGACACCTAAGAGCATCGAAAAGTTTGGAAAAAATGTTAGAAAGCCTGTCTCAGGCAATCTGATCTCCTTTCGCAGAAATGCTGAATTATGAATTGTGTTTGTGGCTGGCTGATATCTTAATCCTACTGAGATTTAAAATTCTTGCTCTGAGTCCCAGCCCAACTTCAAGTAAAATTTTCTTGTGTTTCCCTGTTGTAGGGATTGTGCTGGACCCTGGATGTGTGGTTGGTCCCTGTACACCCCACCTCATTCACTGTTTTTATTTTCTGTAGTGCTTTGATGTAAAGTCATTTCACACCTTTCAGCTGTACCAGAAACCCAGTAGTAATTTCAGATCATACCAAAGCTGTACGTTTCTCTGAGCCCTGCGCAAGGCCAGAGCATTTAAGTAAGCAATAGATTTCCATGTTGAATTTAGAGTTATTTGGTATCATTTGTGTCAAAGGTTTGAAAATATTCAATAAGCCTTTTTAATATCCTTATTAGCAAAAAGCAACCCTGGGAGTTGTTTAGGCAGTAATATGAATAATAAAGTAAAAAGAAAGCATGGGAACTGCTCTCACCACGGTTTGCTCAGGCACAAGCTCATGGCAGTGCGATCGCTCAGCTCCATTGCTGTATCCTGAAATGAGGTTTGCTTGCATGTGGTTCCATGACAGCTATCTAAATCTGACTCAGTGACATGAAATAGGGACAACAGGAGCACAAGAAGCCAGCAGAGCTGCACCAAAACTCTGCTGTCCTTTGGAAACAGCATCAAACTGCAAAGTCTTGGCCAACCAGAACAAGATAAACACTGGAGGACTGTGTGAATGGGAGAAAGACGTTGTTTTCATCCCAGGAGGCAGTGGAAGAGGGACTTTAGTCTTGTGGTGAAGTTGTTTCATATGCCTCTTAGCCTGTTTACACCAAGAGGAAGATGCTTTATATGGCAGCAGGGGAGCTCACACTGCTCTTGCACCATCTTTGGCTTCAGGAGAGGGGCTGGTTTGGCCCTTTGTGCATCCAACCACCTTCTCAATGGTGCAGAGTTGTTCGTCTCTGTCCTTCTTGATGTGGTACCTTCAAGTCCTAAGCAAGAGGGCTGGCACAATCTCCCCTTGGTGTCCCTTACAAACCCTACCCGTTCCTCACCTGCGCTCTCAGCTTTCATGGCCATCTTTTGTCTGTGCAGCCCACTCATGCTTCCCCTTCTTCACTTGCAGAACCTGCCTACGTGATGGAAACTGGCACTAAAACAGTTACCAGCTGAACTACTAGTCCTGGCTTGCCCCAGGCCAATTTGCTGGGCCAGTTGCGCTGTGTCCCTTCCCAATGTAAGCAGGTCCCTGATTATTTTAACCCTATTTAGATCTTTTTATTCCTCCCACATTTACGGTAGCCTGCTGATTTGTCACTCCTATGGGGATCTTCAAAGCTATCACCCTTTATTCAAAATGTCTCATTTCTTCTGGCATGCGGCTTGTGGGAAGCCATATAAACCACAGAAAATAGCATCAGACTGTTCTTGTGAGACAGCAAGATCTGCTGGGAGTAAGCACCACCATGGGAGCAAAAGAGAGTTGCTTTTAAGTATGAGGCTGGTATGAAGAACAGGCACTCTCATGACTTGTACTGTTTGTTCAGCAGGCTTAAAGTATCAGAGCAATCCCCATCACCTGAGCTCTTTGCTTGAACATGGATCGCTGGTTTTGACGTCCAGCGGCTGCGTTTTTAGGGAGCTTATTAGCATAGCTGTTCCACTGGGGGTAACGGCATCGTGCTCTGAAAATTTTCCAAATGTTCCTGTTGTGTACCTTTTCTTAAAACCTCCATTTGAAACAAACTTTTAAATTTTTTTCTCTTATTAAAACCAAAACTTAACAAAAAAAAAAACCCTAAGGGTAAAACAGCAGATCATCTGGCCTGGAAGTGGTGTACCCTGGGAAGCACACCTTCAGGACCCTGCAAGTGGGATGAGGCACTGGGACCATTACCCAACATTTTACCTGCCACGTGTTCCTGGTAGCAGTGCTGATCTGGCCTGACACACAGTTCCTGGATGTGGAGGAAGAGTCCAGGTTTGCTTCGTTGTCTTCCCTGTCTCTGGATGCTCGTTGTGTGGCATTAGAGCCCTCAGTGATTCCCTGGGGAGGTGCGATGCTGGAAACCGTTGCTCAGCTGGCATTTCCCCAGCGCCGGGTAGGGAAGCTTTGACTTTCCCCTTCTTCTTACTGCTGTTTTGTCTCCTCAGCTGTCTGTGTTGATCCTTTAATGCCGTCAGCTCTTGGATTTTTTTCATTGCATCTCCGCTTTTGCCTCTTGGCACTGATCTACCATCATTTCTGAGAGCTCCTCTGACTTGTTTTTCAGCTCATTAAATATTTCCGTCTTTTCCATAGATCAGAGACAGATGATGCTTAGCTGTGTTCTCCTGTTCCTGTTGCATGTCTGCTCTTTGGAACAAAAAACCAAAAGCAGCTGTTTGGCCTTAAAATAATTATTTAAACCTCCTGCCTTTCTTCATTAAAGTTTACCAAAGGGGAGGTAATAGGCTCACGGTTGCTTTGGGCTTGATCCTGTGGTGTTCTTACCTGCTTCACAGCTACCATGTGCAGCAGCAACTGTCTGTTATCAGTGCTCTTCACTCCTTTAAAACAGAGAGAAATGCCCCAGCACAGCTTTTGATGTTTTAAGAGGAAGAATCTGTATATAGTTCACACCCCCTCATCTCAGGTTTGTTTTCTGGTATGCTAATGTGGCATATCTGTATAATGTCAGGAGCTCACTAGGATCCATGGTGCTCAGGAGCTATTTGCATGATATTTTCTTCAGGGGATATAAAATGTATAATGTTTACCGGTCTTGAAAATAATGCAAACAGGAGCAGACAGTCAAAGGTAGAAAAGATATGTGAATAAAATATTGGGAATTTGGGAGGACTGGAGAGTTGGAAGACATCTGATCACCTAAGGACAGGGGAAAATTGACTCCCTTCTTCTGCATACTTTGTCACAAAATTCAGTCACAAGGGATGGAATGAAAAAGGAAACTGAGTCTCGCAAACCCTATTTGATGTACATTTGGAAAAACGATTCTTTTTAGAGGAAAACTTGGAGGCAAATTTTGATAAAACAGGAAGGAAAGAGTCAGATTAAGGAACACAGGAGTTGTCTGGGAAGGTTGTCTTGATCAACTTTGAGGAATAAACGTCCCCAGTTTGTTCCTCTGAGGAACAAGAGAAATGTAAATTCGCCAGAGTGTCCCAGCTTGCTGGGTTATCTGGGAGGCAGTGGCAGGCCAGACAGGATGGGTCTCCAGTGTTTTATTCTTTTATCCCAAGGTTTTCTTCAAATCCACCCCCGCTGGACTGACTAGCACCAAGCTGACACACAGACCCTGACCCAGCCATTGGGAAAAGATTTACATTTTGGGCGCCAACTGAAGATGACTTTTATATTTCCAGTGCTCTGTCCACTATTGTGGGAAGAACATTTTAAGCTTTATCTTGATAGACTACAGCAGCGTGCCCATGTTCTGGAAGGAGTCAGGGGCTTCTCAGGAATTGGGGTGCAGGTTTCTGTCAGACACCTGGGGACAGGTTAGGAGCTGTTGATGCTAAGTACTGCCTGTTGTAATAGGACAGGGAGTAATGGTCTTAAACCATTAAAAGAGGGTAGATTTAGACTGAATAAAAGGAAGAACTATTTTACAAAGAGGGCTGTGAAACACTGGCACAGGTTGCCCAGAGAGGTGGTAAATGCCTCATCCCTGGAGACATTCAAGGCAAGGTTGGACTGGGCTCTGAGCAACCTGATCTAGTGGTAGATGTCCCTGCTCGTTGCAGAGGGGTTGGAACTAGACGGTCTTGAAAGGTCCCTTCCAACCCAAACCATTCTATCATTCTATGATTCTGTGAAAGAAACCTACTTTGGCACGTAGTGGAGAGGTGTTGGAGTATTCATACATTACAACAGTGTCTTAGGATTAACAACATATGAACAGAACCATCATTTTAAGTTCTTAAACATACAGTGGTCCCAGTTTTCTGGATGACTTGAAGATGGGGGTAATATTTAACTTGTGCTGCAGATACGGGTATATCCCAATCTTCAGGAGTCTTCATAATCTGACTGCCTGCTATATTTTTACCCACATTCACCTGGATTTTCTTCCTTTTTACAATGTGTCTCCTAGTGTGACTTGACCCTTTCCATCATTCTGCTGCTTGTGGAAATGCAACCTGGATGCCCTTATCTGACTCGTGCACCATCTTCCTTCAATCCCTTCGAGAAGCTCTCATGCCCAAGCACCAGAAAGTTTTTTCTGTTTCTCATTATTGCTTCCTGTTTCCTTCCTTGCTGGCAGTTTTGACCTTTATTTGTCTAGCTTAAGAAGATAACTCTTTGAAGAGTCCTCCCCAGTACACCAAAGCATATGTAGCAACTAAATGTGAGGCTCAAGTTTTAATATATTTACATGCTTCACAGTTTTTTCTCACTGTTCTTCAAGTAGCTGACTACTTTTATGTTGGTAAGACTCCCAGCAGAGCAACGTGTAGCAGCAAAGAAATATTTTTGCTGGGACTTGCCCCTTCACGATTTTTTTGGAGCATTTGAACTCCAAAGTACACAGAGAAAATACTGTGCTTTCTAAAACCCAGTGTGGCAAGTCTGCTTTAGGAATGCCACCAGCAGTTATTTCTTGCATTGTTGTGGACATTTTGGTTTGAAAAAAGCAAAAGCTTCTTTACATGAAAAAGATTAGAGTCACAGGGTTTTAAAATTTAGGTTTAAGCATTTGCACTGAAAGGTCCAAACAGGGAAAACATAATACTCCATAATATTCCAGTCTCCCAAACAAAAAAAAAATGCACCTTTTTAACTCTCACTGATGTAAGAAAGGAAAGCAGACCCACCAAGAGTTTCAATAAATGCCCAGATTTTCACTTCTAGCAAAATTCAGACTATGATGGCTGAAAGCTACAGAGGCAGAAGGCTTTCCTTTGTGCATGTGTCCAATTCCTGCTACTTTTCATCTCTCCCTCTGAGGTGTCTGTGTTCCCAGAGGCAGAAGGACTAATGACTCCCTGACTCTGACATCCATCAGGATTCAGAAGGCACCTGCTGGGAGCTGTGGTGACAGCTCTCCTTCCTCTCCTGCAGATGTAACTTATCGTCTCCCTGACACGCTGCACTTTCCGAGTTGCCTCTTGAAATTCCCTGTTTTGTGGCATGGCACGGCAGAGCTGCAAGGCTGTCAGGGTGAATGTGCATCTCAGCACCGCTGCAAAGCTCAGCCTCATTTTCCTTTGAGTCTCCTAAGTTCCCCTGACAGGGAAGTGGTGGCCCTCTGCCTCTCATGCATTTTTCTGTGCTTGGTTTTTTTTTCTGTCCTTGGAGTCTGAAAATGGGGAATTTGCTCCACTCTGGGACTTCTCCTTCTGTGTTAGAATACGAGATTCAAAATCATCAGGAAAGGCAAGGGTTGTACGTGGAGGGCAACACAAGGTCTCAGGAAGCTTCAAGTTTCAAGATCCTACCTGTTGACCACATTCAAATATTTGGTCTTATAACCTGTGCTTGTTTGGCTTTTTATTTTCAGCTCCTGAAGTGCTGGCCCAGAAACCCTACAGCAAAGCCGTGGACTGCTGGTCCATCGGGGTCATCGCATACATCCTGTGAGTATCAGCTGGATTTTCAATCACAGGTAGCTTTGGGACATGCAACATGCTCTCCCACCATACAGTTGCCGACTTAGTCTGGGCCAAAAAAGTTAAAAGTCTGGGCAAAAAACTGCCGTTCCATTGACAACACTTGGAAGGACTGGAGAGGTGTCCCGGTCATTGTGGTCACAGGGATACCCTGGTACCAGCGGTCAATGGCGCTGTCCAGAGAAGAGCATCCATACATTTCTGGGAACCATCATCTGAATCCAGCTCTGTGTGCGTGAGCATATGAAATCACTGCTAATATTTGGATTGAGAAGGAAATGCAGAACTTGTTGTCTGTGAACTTGTAGGAAGACTCCCTCTAGCTTAGGGGCCTGTCTTGATGGGGTAGTCTGTGCTCAGGGTGCAGGTCTGTGAGTCCATGCATGTCGTTCAGATAACAATTCCATAGGTTGCGTCTGCACAGCCTAGCAGACTTTGAAGCAGGAGCGATTCATGTGGGTGTTGGGCAGAGGTCAGGCTTTCGCCATGGGCTGACCCAGGGTGACCACGCAGAGCACAACAAGCCCGTTGCTTTTGTGCAAGAGAGCACAGAGCTGCTGTGTAGCTGTTTACTGCCACAGAAACAAATGTCTTTTCATGCCAGCATTACCAGTGCTTTCCCTTTTTCTTATTTTTTCCCTTTTACACAACTGTCACAGTTATACAAGACTGAAGGAAAAAGCAGCTCCAATGAGGCGCAGCATTAAAGCATTCCTACTTTGTTCCCTGTCTCCTTATGCAAACATTTCATGGGTTGTCAACATGAATAACTTTTTGATGGTGTAGTAGAACTATTTTTGCCAGGACAAACCTCATTGCTGTATTATCCACTCTGCGCAATGTTCATTCCTTACATTTTCATTTAGTCATGAGCATAAGTTATATGCTACCCCAAATGGCTTCTTTATATTCAGATAGTATAGGAAGGCTTTATTTATTTGCATGTATGTTTATTTATTTAAAATAAAGTCCTGCCTAGCTCTATGACTGGTTTTGCAATCTACATTAATATTTGAAAACTTCTTCAGTACAAAACTTTGCAGGAGAACGGATTTATCTTGGAGGAACCATCAATAGCAGGATGCAAAAAAGCTGTTGCATAACAAAGCAAAAATCAACAGTGCTGATTCTGACTTTGTGGCAAAACCCAGCAGGACATTCTACAGAAGTGAGGAAGACAGCAGTCATGCCAGAATACCTCAGAAGCTGCTTTGCACATCATTCCGTAGTGCTCTTTTACATGAGGATGGTGTGTGCTGACCCAAACTTACCATTTTCCACAAGCGAACCTGAGCATGGAAGGCCTAGGGGTTGGGTTATTTGATATTTTCTGTCCTTGCCAGCCATTGCAGGACAATCAGGTAGAATATTTTCTGTTGCTTTTGTGGTACCTTGCTGAGTACGAGCTTCAGAGAGCAGGAAGAAGGAGGATGGAAGTGGAAGACAGCTGTACGCTGCTTCACTTCCAGGCTCGACCATTGCCTAGGTTCAGTTTATTGTCAAATATCGACCATGAAAAAATGTGTCCATCTGGCAGCCCACAGGAGGGCTGTGAACTGTTGCATCCTGGTTGCCTGAAGATAAAGGTGGCTCTGCTTTCCTCCAAGTTTTCAGTCCCTTCCAGTCCTGGCTCATGCATTAGATGTCTTTTTTACTGGCAGACCTGTTGTTATTTCACTTGTTGCTTTTATGGGTCCTTCTGAGGAACTCGGGTGAGACAGTGCTGAATGATATGTCCTCCATACCTGTTTTGTGAACACATCTTTGATAGGTAGAAGGTTTCGATCTCACCCATAAACCTTCCCCCTTCCTAAGTGAGATTCTGCAAGGTTCAGCTCAGTCGTTTCCTGCTCTGTTTTCCAAATCAGCATGTGCTGGGCTTGTCAAGCAAGGCATAGACACTCTTCAGATCTAAATTCTCCATTTACTGTGCGGGGAATTCCCAGCCCTGAAGGCTTAAATCAGTTTAGTAAGAATGAGTCCCTATGAATTCCTGTTTGCAGGACAAAGAAACCTATTTGAGGGTTTCTGTGCTTCGTGTAATAAGGATTTGTTTTATGTACAGTCAAAATGAATGACAATAATGCGTTGCCATAGAAAGAGTGTGATAATGTGTTTGCCAGACTGTTACTGCTTGGGTGGGATTGGGTCTGAGATCAAACCACCTCCTTGAATATTTCTGCATGTGAGCTACATCCTTCAGCTCCTGTAACAGTCAGCGGCACTCCAGGGCTCACTTTGGTTACGCTCATATAGGTACTTACTGCAGCTTCAGTCACCTACAGTGTCCCACCTGGTCTCAACTGTGGCTGCAGGACAGTCCAGCCCCACAGAGCCCCACAGTGTACCTGCTAGATGGGGACGTGTGCCCTCAACAGCTTCTGCAGTGGCACTGGGCTCTATGTGTGGGCACCTCAACCCAGCCTGGGTCGATACAAGTAGGCATTTTACCGGGATGTGCCCTTCAGTTGCCTAAGCTTATGCGTTTAGTGCTACTCTGAGGTGTCCAGGACTGCCATGTGGATTTGTCAAATGTAGTGCATTGTGGAGACCTTCCTGGAGTGGCAGATGGAGGCCACGCAGGAGACCATGGACTGTGTCGAGTAGCACCAGATGCCCATGGTGAGGCTAGTGGAGCACACCCTGCTCCATACTCAGACCCCTGCCTTCACAGTGTGGTTTCATCTGCTTTATGGTACATTTGCATTACTCTCTAGTCTCTGTTGACTCCATCTCTATTGACTGCAGTGGGAGCTTAGAAACCCAGCTCTCATCTCACATGTCCTAATATTGAACTGAATCTCATCCTTGCTTCCAGGAATAGCCAGAAACTACAGACATGGCCTTGTAAGATGGATGTCAGGGGTACGGTAAAGACAGAGAGGAAGAGACACCCTTCCCTAAGCTGGAAGGAAGTAGCCCTGCTGGGGTGTCCGATACCACTAGTGACGGCCACAGGTTTAACATCTAGGTTTGCTGTCTCGGCAGTGCCGCTCTGCCGGAGGCGGCAGAGCCAGCGTGCTCACGGTGCGGCACAGTGCTGGGATGCCGCACGCACCAGCAGCACAGCCACCCTGCTGCAGTGCTGGTAGTTGATCCTGCCCCGAGCAGGAGTTATTAATTCCAATATATCACCACACCCATCTGGCTATGCCATTTCCAGTTCCACAGTCAGCACAGTTGGAGCTACTTGCACATGCCCAAACCAGTCAGAGACATATTTGTGCATAGGGCAATCCAAGCACATCGCCCTCCATCACCTCCCCACCTCTCCCATGAATCCTCACAGCCACTCTGAATGGGCTGTTGTCGTTTAAGAAGATGGAAACTCAGGGGAATCCGACACAGAAGCCAGGCAGAAATTATAGATGCTTTGAGCTATTATTACTGCAAGTGGTTTGAGTGCCTCCAGACGCAAGCTCAGTCTCATGTAAAAGCTTTCATTTTATGACACTGGAAGAACAAACTGTTTCTGTGGCACCGAAGCTCTAGGCAAATATTTGTTTCTGTGATATGCAAGGTGAAGGATGTCTTAGGAAAGAATACCTCTGTTTCAGTGCCAGTCTCTAATGCTTCTTGTTAATGACAGCCAGATTGCAGATGCTGCACCAGCGGAGTTTTTATCAAAACCTGTTTTGCATGAGAAGTCATTATTCACACAAACTAATTTTAGCAGCCTGAAATTTCCTGTTATTCCAGTTGCAATATTTCTCAATTTGAAACAGCCTCATTGTTGGGCTCAGCTTTCCACTTATCACAAGGTAGTTTTGGTACCCATTCAGCTTAAAAGCATAAAACATAAGAAAAGCAAGAGACTTTACTGGATTCCCAGCAGCTGGATTTTGGACCTGTCTGCATCACATGAGGGGTTGCAAAGCTTAGGGAGCTAAAATACTGATCGCATGCATACCTGATATAGAGAAGATGAAGTTAATTTATGCAAACAAAGAAAATCATGTTCCAAAGCTGGAAAAGACACAGAATGCTCTGCCTCAGCCCCTGGTTACTTACCCTCAACACCTCCTGCCTCTTCTGTACTAGGCTGAACACATTTTGCCCTGGGTTTTCTTCTGGTTCTGTTAATTGGTAGGGCAAGAGAATTACTGGTTTGTTACCGTTATTTATAAACAACGATTATCTGGAGATAAATCTTGGATCATACATTTTCCTGTACTTCTTTGCTGCTGAGTTTCTTTTGATTTTTAAGCAGATGTGTCTGAAATCATCAGTGATGTTTGTATGGAAGGATTAACCAGGGTCAGTACAAAGTATGTTATTCCAGAAGAAGTTTCCACCATCATCCTGGAGTCATGCATTGGGAAAAGCTGGTCAGTCATCCCGCCTGCTGAGCAACACACACACACCTAAGCAAGAAAATGGGGAAAGATGTTCTTGTTTGGTACTGGAAGGAGAATTAGTGGAGCACAATGTACATGGGCATGTTGGGTTACTCAGGATAGCGCAGTTAAGCACTGGGAAGACAACCCCAAATGACTGGTCCTCATTGCTTGCTTCTTACTCTATTTTTCACTCCTCATGCTAATATGACTTTGTCCACAGTTTCATGAGGGCAGAAATGTCAGCCAGTATGAGGGTCTGTTCCCAAAATAAGAAGAAATACATGGGTTTACCCCTATAAATAGCACTTGGACTACTTCCCACACCATACATCTCACGTCTTTGAGCACTTACTGAATTTTTTGCTCTGATCTCACTATAAAATTGTTTATAAAACTAACCCTGGTGCCTCTTGTGTTACAGGCTGTACACTGACCATGCAAATGGGTTATTTAACCTTTAATATAATCCCAAATATGTAATGAGAGCTTGCAGGAGTTTGCTTTCTCTGCCTGGTGAGGAGAAGATGTTCCTGGTATTCCTCTTGTGCTCTCCCGGTGGCTTCTAGAAATGACTTCTGGCAGTATCTTTCTTTTGTACATCCACCCGTGTTTTTCTTATCTGCATTCCATTCTTCTTAAGGCAGAACTGGGAAGAGGAGGTTAAGAGAAAATCTGTTGCTGATGTGATAAGGTTGTTAAATAATTCTGAAAAGCTTTTATTTGGTGAAACTGCGAGAAAATGATGACAACTAATAGCTGACTGAAGGTCCCCCAGGACATGCAGGATTTTTTCAAACTGAAGACAGAGGCATTTTATTTTTGTATTTCTGTATATCTAAAGAAAAGCAGCAGAACCTCTGATAGTGAGGTCATTTTTTTCACACAGAAATGTCCCAGCAGATGGAAATGTAGTTGGTGGGATTTTGATTCTGTAAGAATTATATAAAAACTTATTATGGACTTTGGATGGTGGCCCAGTTACTGGAAGTCCAACAAGATTTCCTCCAGCCGTAAATTTAATGCTGAGCTAATTTACTGGGGGTTTCTCATCCCTTACTGCAAAGCCAGTAATGCTAAAACATTAAAGTCAGTAGCATTAAAACTTCTTTGTCTTCCTACACTCTGATTTTAAGGGAAAGGACAGCAAGAGAGCATGTATTTTGACTCCCAGCCCCTCTCTTTGCCAGGGTGCCCTGATGTCCCCCTCGCACATGCCACCTCCTCTGACCTAAGGAGCTTAATCCCTTCTCACATGCTTTCTGTTACAGGTCCTCAATGATTTGCCTCCTGGAGGAACCGTGGGTCCCCCTTTGTGGGAGGTTCGTCCCCATCCCTGGCTGAGCCAGGACCAGCCCTTCCCTGCACTCAGCCATCCCTCCATGGTTTGGAGGGATGTCCCTGCCCATGACCTGTAGTGGCGACTAACACTTCTCAAGCTCTCACTAACAAGGGAAAAGCAGTGCCAAACAAGGCTGTTTTCTGCCCTGTGCCCTGCTCCCAGCAGTCCTGGAGTCCACTTGCACGATGCTGGCTCTCCTCATGCTTCAGCCCTCCCAGCACCCACCTCTGTGGTGACCTCCCAGACACAGAGGTGGATACCCCAGATATGTAGATACTCAAGCCATGCAGAAGAGCAAAGGAAGAGCTGGATGTGTGTAATGAAGAGATTTAAAGGCTCTGGAGAACCCGAGGCTCTTGCTGGAGTTCGTGACTCTCTGCTCCCCCACTTGCAGGGTTATAGCCCATCAGCTCTGTACTGCTCAGCAGTTTGCTCCTGCCTTTTGCTGCCACGAGGGTGTATAAATCACAGCAGCCCTAACTTGTGCTCTTGTACCATTGCCAAGGTAATTAGTACAGTGCACATTTTAAGAGAGTTATTTCTCTCTCCAGAGCAGCCTGCCAGTGCCTTGGCATGTGCAGGGCTGTCTGCTCGCCTTAAAATGCTTTATCAGAGCAGTTTGGTTTTGTTTAAGGAAAGTGCTGAGGAAGGCAAGAAGTTAATGCAGAGCTGTCAGCCGTCTTACATGGAGCCCCCTGAGTCCCCCAGTGAAGAGGGATGGAGCAATGGCTCCAAGTGCCTTTGGAGGAGCCATTTTCCTCCAGCCTGGGCATCTCTACCCTTGGCCATCCTAGCACTGGCAGTGCTGATGCTGCCAACTCCAGTGTATCCAAACTCCTCAGTAAAGCACCCAAAATCTTGAGGGTTGTGACAGAAGAGGGTGAAAAAAAATGAATTTGTGTGCATCCCCCCGAAGACTGTGGGACTTGAGCGCTGAGATTTATTATATTAAAGCAAGTTATGTAAATGTTCTTCATAGATACCTGTAGAGCAGGATCCTGGTTGTGGATCCAATTTCTTCATTAGGTTACCAGATGTTTTTCCTTCATTATCTAGGTGCATAGTGGCTTTTTGGCATTTGCTTAAACGTACCGTTTTTAATGGTGCTTCTCATATGCCACTTCCACCACTGGGCCTCATGTAGGAGCTGCTGGATCAAACCCCATGCACAAGCATGTGCCCTTGAAGTGGGTATGCAGACCTGCTCTGAACATAAATGCTTGTCTGGCATAAGGTTATCTTACTTGCTTTGGATCATGGCAGTCATCCAGTGGGACAAAAACGAGGACTGGCTTACTGGCTTTGCAAGATAAAGAGAGAGATTTCTGATTCAGGTCAACAACAGTGGATTTATTATAATACTGCCAATTTCAGTAGAGATCTTCCAGGTCAACATGGGTCTGATGCAGACCAACATCTCACTCAGCATTTACGTTATTTATCAAGCACATTGGCTCTTCAGAGCTAACAAAACATTGCTCCTTTCACCCTCAAGTGTTGAGTTGGTTCAAATAACCTCCAGGGTAGCTGGCTGGCTTTGGATTATAAATAACTTGAGTATTTGATTTCTTACAGTTCCCTGCCTTGCTCTGTTGTTGCTACAGTGTAGTGTTTCAGCTATATCTTCAGTCTGTTTGTAATGACTGTCTCTCTCCAATTAAATGCTTTACTGAGGTTGATTGACTCAGGGTTTAAGAAAATTATAGGGAAAAGATCATTTCAATATCAGTGAAGTATGAGAAAGAATAATTTACACCATAGACTAGAGATAAGAGAAAAAATGTGTCACCTCTATAGAAGACAATAGAAGCAGAAAAGCCTGTTTAACTATGAAAAGGATGGCAAAACCTTGGACCAGCCTCGGAGGTAAATCTGGCACTTTGGAATATTAGTACTAAAACCTGAAGAAGGAGTATCTTTGCTGGCATGTCTACACAGAGAGGGACAGACTACTGCATGCAGCATTGGCTGGACGTGAGGGATCTCCAACACACGAGTTTTGTTGCTGCATTTGCTTAACACAGTGCTGGATGTGGTTTTCCCATGTCTGCAGGGCTGGAGGATCCCTGCCTCGGCCGAGTGACTATCCTGCTGGCTGCAGCAGTGGGAGGATGCACCCTGAGTGCTTTAGCTCAAATTGGGCAAATAATGTTCAGTGTCCTGCTTGTCCAGTGGCTGGGTTTTCTGAGAAGTCTGATTATAAATACTGAAAACCAGGACAAGACTGTTGTTAGCCTTAGGCAAGGTAAACAATTTGATGTAGGCAGCAAAATCACTTGCAGAAGTGAGAAAGAAGAGGCTCTCCGCGTATCTCCGCAGCAGTGTGAAGCCTGTGCAAGCTCCGCTGCAGAGGTAGAGTGACTCCCAGACATCCTCCTCGTTGTGCCTGGGGACAACAGAGCCCAGCACAACCTGCAGATGCATCCTGCCCTCTGCCTGATCGCTCTGTGGGGCTCCTTGTCCTGCTTTGCACCAGCTCTTCCTCCCTGTTGTGCTGGAAAAGAGGCCCATGCAGGTGGCCAGTGGCTCTCCAGATGTACAAGAAACCTTCCTATACAGCTACGATCTCTTGCACAATATAGGCACCACAGGCTGTGCTCAAAGCCTGTTCTGATGCCATGCAGGTGACTGGGTAGGTGTTGTCACCTCTTGTGTGTCCTTTGTTCCCAGGGCTCTGCTGTGCCCACATGCCTGCAGAGCCATTGCAATGCCTCTCCACCAGCTGGGAGAGAGTAAAGCTGCTGTAAGTGGCTTGTGTAAGGTGTTGGGTGAGAACAGTCCGGAAGGACAACCAGAGCAGTGAAGCCAGTATGGAGAAGACTCTTGGATGGGGAATGGTTTTGCTGAGGGATGGGGGGGACTGGTGCTGTGTGGATGTAGGGTGTAGCCCATGAAAACTCCTCTTACCACATGTATAGGAGAGGTGGTTTCATGTCCCTGAACAGATTTCTCTTGTGGCAGTGCTTGCCTGCTTGAAAGCTAAAGAGGGCAAGTCTTAAACAAGAGCTTCTCCTTCTTCTCCCTCCCTCTTTCTCACCTTCTTGGCCAAGACAGGTCCAAGGGTGACGTGTCTCTCTTGTTCTCTTTTAGGCTCTGTGGATATCCCCCCTTCTATGACGAGAATGACTCCAAACTCTTTGAGCAGATCCTTAAGGCGGAGTATGAGTTTGACTCTCCATATTGGGATGACATCTCCGAGTCTGGTAAGAAGCTACTGCTCATTTAATTGCAACAACCATGCATGCATGCCTGCCTGTGCCCTCCTCTGGGCATGAGAATGCACCCTCCATCATGTGTGGAACTCATTTTAACTGAAAATCTTTGTGAATGTGCATTTCTTTTAGCTCGAATAGTTTTGGGAGGTTTTTTCTGCAGGAGAGCAAATTAAGTACCATTTTGTCCAGTTACACACAAAGAACTAAAACGTAGCTGGAACAGAAGATGAAGATAGCAGAAAACTCTCCCAAGAAGACAAAGCAGTTTAACTTCTCCATCATATCCAAATAAAATGCAGATGTTTTATGTGTCTCTCTTAATAATAAGGCAACCTAGTTCAGCTCTGTTACCAGAACTGTACTGCAGGTCCGAAGCAAGTCTGCAGTGTATACAGCAAAGACAAACTCGAGAAATTAATGGCTTCCAGATGATTGGGTAAGCAGATTCAGAAACTGGGAGTACTGACTGCGTGGTCAGATCCAGACAGCTGCCCATGTACTTGCCCAATTCCCCACCCAGTGCAGAAGATATTTAACCCATATTGCCTGCCTGTGCCTGCTCTAGTCAGTCTGGCAAATGTGCCTAAAGGCTTCTGGTTCCAGCACGGCTCATGGTGAGGCTTTGAGCAACCTGGTCTAGTAGAAGGTGTCCCTGCCCCTGGGAGGAGTGTTGGAATGAGATGATCTTTAAGGCCCCTTCCAACCCAAACCGTTCCATGATTCTATGGTCTGACAGCATCAGCATCTATAGGTGACAGCAGGGGCATGTTCAGCATTGCACCCTGCATGTGCCACTAACATGCTGTGTGGTCTCCAAGATGTCATGCAAGCTCAGTGTCCTTGCTCTTTCCAACCTGGGGGAACATCTGCCAGTTCATGCGGGAGAAGAAATGAGTTCTAGGAACATTTTATCCAACAAAAATATCCCTAGAAATGCAATTTTCTGATTCATTAGTACTACTGATTAAGGCAGCTGAGATATAAAAAGAAATATTCTATTTTAAAGATGATTATATATCCTGTTATCTCTGCATAGAACAACATTTCATGCTGCTTACATCTGCAGTCCAGATATCATTGTGAAGGATTGCTTAAAAATATATGTGATGAGAAGTTTTTTTAAGCCCATAAGGGTTTTCTGAGAAAGCATGAAGGTCTGCTAGCAGACAGCTTTGCATTTTGGGGAGAAACTATATCACCTAAATCAGCACAGAGATTTTCATGCCATATTTGGCTTTGCCATGACTCATTCAGCTACTCTCTCCTGATATGCTGGATGCACGCCATGCTGCGATCTCCCTTCCCCTTGTCGAATAAAAACAGACTACCTCATGCCCACGGGAATCCATTTTCCTTGGTAACTTGTTTTTAAATACAGACCATGTCCTCACAGCTGCCCATGTGTGTGATTGCTTGGAGTGAGCAAAGAGAAGCTTCTCTCACTGTGGCATCTGACCTCCTCCTTGCCTTTCCCACTCAGTTTACTGGCATCTCCAAGAGATGTGGCCATATTCAGACCACTAAGATGATCAAAGGCACTTGGCTGACCGGGGAGCTAGGAACAGGCAGGCTTGAACTCTGCTGACTCTGAATTATCCATCCCACTCCTAAATATACCTGCAGGTGTAAATGCCTTCAGCTTTTATCTGCCCTACTAAATAGCTTGGATTTAGTCCTAATTCACTTTGGTTATATCTATTCTAATAAATGGCAGATGACCCAGGGACAGTTTTTAGTGCTGTGGCCAGATGGCATTTGGTAGCCTGGTCGATGCTGTTGGCTGCAGCAGAACTGGGCATCAACCCTATTGGTTTAGATTATTGTCTCTTTTTTTTTTTTTATAGCTAAAGACTTCATTCGGAATCTGATGGAGAAGGACCCTAATAAAAGATACACCTGTGAGCAAGCAGCACGGCACCCTTGGTAAGCAACAGTCACTGCTGTGTGAACCCCTCAGGACAGAGAGCATCATTTCACATTCCTGGATGGAAGTGTTTTTTCCGTCACGTAGTGTACTAAGCTCTACCAAATAATTATGTGCTCCTATTCTTGTAACCCTCGCCTTTGTCCTCCAGCTTTTCCCAGAAAACCATGGTGGTCTTTAATCTCATGCACCAACCTGTTGAGTATCTGTACAAGGATTCAGTGAAATGCTGAATTATTACATATGTTGACTGTAGTGCAGCAGTGCGATATGCCAAAATGGTTGAACTCAGAAATCACATTTTGGGGCAAAAGGTCAGATCCTGCAGGTGTGCAGAAAGTTGGGTATCAACCTGTTCAAGAGGTCCTTGCCAAAGTAATATCAGAGCACTTAAGAGCACCCTGTGAAGCAGGAGGTCTTCATCGGTGCTTCACAGATGGTAGTCCACCTCCTGCTTGCAGCAAGGAGCTGGTTTCACATGCTGTTTAGCCTCTCTTGTTGAATGGAAGAGATAGGAAACCCTAGAGAGGGATCAGCTGAGTCTGAATTGGCTACAGCAATCCTATCTCTCTGCAGTAACTACAGAAAAGTAGCTGATCTGAGTGTATTTGTAATTCAGACCTCTATTAAGTGCTTTAAATTAGATAATGCCTTTGGACATGAATGACTCCACCAACGTTACCGAAGAATTATGTAGCCGAAACAAGAGTGGCTCATGTACTTTTGGCCAACCGTGAGTGACTGAGCGTCACTATTATTTTGGTTGTTATAATAGCTGCAACAGAAAGGAGTCAATGGCATGACATTTTCACCCTGGGCGTGCATTAGACTGTTTTTGTGCTGCCACAGTTACCACAAATACCATTTCCTTTTGCAGTTTCTGGAGCACTGGCTGGACAAGAGCATTAGGCTGTGCATTTGCAGGGGAACAGAAGTTTTTCCTGAGTGTCCATAGCTTCTCAGAGAAGAAACTGGGTCATCATCATAACTAGCTCAACACCTTGATGGTCCGCAAAGCCATTCTGGTGATGCAATTTGAGCCCAGGGATTGGCCTAGAGTAGTGTAGCTGAGTACAAAATGTGTGGTAAGAAAAGCGCAGAAGTTGTCCGTGAGCTTTAAGGTAGCACTGCTTTCTGCTGGGAGCTGGAGGCATTTCTTCCGAGGATGGAGTCTTCAGCCCTCTGAGGTTGGGGAGCTTTGTCAGTGATGCTCTGGTCTTCCTCAGCAGACATGGGGTTTGGACATGTTCCTTGACCTTTCTAGCTCTGCAGTGACAGAAATTGGTACCCAGCTTAAAACTGTGTTTCATTTCAAAGCAGAGTAGACTTATGGCTGTAGCTACAGAACAAATACTTTGGTCTGGCCTCAAGGGATTTATGTTCCTCTCTCAGGCTGTCATTGGCTTGTCTCACCTCACTGCTGATCTCAGTCCTGGGACTAGATGGAAAGTAAATCCTTTCAAAGTTTTTTACCATTCTGTCTTACTTGCTGATAAAGTTGTGCCAGTACACAGGCTAATGAATTACCCCCATCATTAATTAACGATGTGACACTCATGAAGGCCTTCAGTAAGTTATGACTACGAAAGTGATAGAAATACAGTGAAGTGGCACTGATTTCTTCAGAGTGTGAATGATGTACAGATGTTTGACTGCAGATTGTCAGTCGCTGTGGTTACAAATCAGACTGAAGGTAGGACTGAGGATCAGCCTTTACAATTATAAAGTCTCAGGAAAAGCTTGGGATGCAGAAAGCAATGTAAATCATTGAGAAAAGCAAGGTTGTTGCTTTTCATCCTCCATGCTGATGACAGTGAGAAACATTTTACAGATGGTTTTTAGCTGCATCAGTGGCTGGCATCAATACAGATGAGAGATGAGGAGAAGTCAAGACCTGGGCCAGCCCTTTTTCCAGTGTCCCATCAATAACTGCATGGTCTGTGTGACAAAAAGGAAATTCGGGAAACAAAATCCAGCTTTTGTGAGGTGAAAAAAAAAAACAACAACTATATGATACTGACCTGAGCCTCAGGAAATTAAACAAGTTACAAAAGTCAATATTGGAAATACAGAATAAACAATGGGAATGCAACTCGCAGCAGAGAATGAGGTGACCATTTGTATAACTGAGAGGCAGATTTTCCAAAGCCTTACATCCAAGATACACAAAACGTAGGCATCCAGCTCTTGGCCCCACTACATCTGTGTTGGCTGCTGGAGTGCAACAAAGAAACGTGGCACTTGTAACACACACAGCTTCTGGGCCCTCCTAAAGGAACAAAATGATAAAATGTGTTTTAATTCCTTTTTTTTTTTCTCATTATTTTTTTCTTTTTCATGTCATGGCCAAGGGCCAGTGGAAACTCACAGGCTGCTCCATAATTTTTTATATTTTCTGCAGAATCCGATCTTCCATTTAAAAACAGCCCCCAAAAAAAAGGATTTTCCCTCATTTCTGTGGCAGAGGGTCTGCTTCTGCCAGGCTGACTTTGCAAGGCAGTGGTTCAGTTGCAGGGCTACGTCCCAACCACGTAAAGCGTGGCTCAGGGTCAGCTTCTGAGATGTCAGACACGCAAATGGCACCACAATAGGGAGGGTTAAAATATTCGTCATGTTTATACCCCACATCCCAAATCCATCTCCCTTTGACACAGAGACAATATGTGCCAGTGGATTACAGCAGGGCAGTTGTACAGTGAAAGCAAAGCATGGAGGTTTCCAAAGATAGGGCTTCAGATCTATCTCTGTCCTCCCCAGTGAGCTCTTTAGCAAAACTCAATATCTCATTCCTCCTCACTCTGAAAAGCTTCCTGTAGCATAAATGTTGCAGTTATGGACCTCTCTGGAGAGTAGTGCAGTGATTTTTTGGAGGATTTGGATCCTGTAGTGATAAATGCTACCAAAATGGCTTTTTGGATATCCAAGGCTACTCACCCAGATATTATCTGTTATTTCAGAGTTAGCGCTAAGTTCTCCTTTTGCCAAGCCATTGCTCAAGAAGCATTTTCCACCCAGATTGCTTACACCAGGAAATAATGAGGTTTTTACTGCTTCTTTTCTCATTCTAGCCATCATATCTGTTGCAATGGCATCCTTCCCTCCCCTTTGAAGGAGGGGAAGGCCTTTTCGGTGGAGGAGGAGGAAAGCTCTGTGCTTCCTCTCAATAGTCAGCTGTGTCCTTCTCTCAGCCTGGGCATATTTCAGTTTCCAACAAGTGCAGGCTTGAGTTCCTTTCTCTTGTGATTGTGTTCAGTGTTGCAGTAGTTGGAGATAAAGATGCAAGTGTTCAGCCAGCAAAGAGAGGCTACCACATCTTTTGTAACGGGGGCATCCCATGCCACCTTTTCACATGAGCACACATTTTTCAGCATACAAGCCCATTAGCAACATCACCTTCCACAGTGTCTACATAGCGTTGTCTTCTCTGTGTGTGATGAGAAGTAATGAGATATGTAAGACTACTGGCTTAGTGGGAAAAGATAGTCAGAGCAGACTTCAAGTAGTCGCACAAACAATATGCTCTTGCAGTCTTATACTTTGTATAGGCCTTAGTGGCATCTATTTTTTTTGTCTGCAGGATTGGTCCTGTAGAGCAAAGTAACTGGTGAAGCATCTTTGAACCCTATAGTTTGCATGAAGTGAAATCCTGATTTCCATCTGAACATGAGGAAGAACTTCTTCCCTCTGAGGGTGACGGAGCGCTGGAACAGGCTGCCCAGGGAGGTTGTGGAGTCTCCTTCTCTGGAGATATTCAAGACCCACCTGGACAAGATCCTGTGCAGCCTGCTGTAGGTGACCCTGCTTCATCAGGAGGGTTGGACTAGATGACCCACAGAGATCCCTTCCAACCCCTACCATTCTGTGATTCTGAGGTTAATGAGAGTTTTGCCACTGACTTCGGTGAGAGTCGGGGTTTGGCTCCTTGTCTCCACAGGTGAACACAGAACATCAATCCAAGTCACTGGTGCTGTGTAAATGGTAGAGAATTAGTATATACAATCAGGTGGCTCCATGTAGTGACATTTTCCAGCTTTTCCTTTTTCTTCCTGCTGTGAAATCTTTTCCTGCAGTATCAGATCATTTGGCTCGGCCACATATTAGGAAGAAATGTATGAAATCATGAATACTTAACAGAAAGGCTATAATCTGGTTGTGATAAAAATAGTTAACTGTGCATGAGATGGCTATCTGGCCATGAGATTTTGTTGTTTCAATGTATAACATTTATGAACAACAATCTGATTCCAAAATATACCTCTTATTTTAATTAGCATGTTTTTATTAAAAACTTCCAAACAGGGCTTGCAAGAACTGGATCTTGCAGGATACTACATCTGTTCCTTTAAGGTTAATTATCTCTTTGAATTTTGGGAAACTGCTCAAGAACAGTCAGCTATTCACATGACTAAATGTTCGTGCAGGATCAGACCCTAAAAAAAGTAAATACTTCTTCCCAACGGCCCACTTTTCTGTGCTGTATCTGCTCCCCACATGCCTGCATTTACGTGATGTTTTTGCTATTTATAATCAAATGGCCTTGGCAGGGGGACGGTATGTTAAACTCGGAGTTGGCAGAAAAAGAGGTTAATAATTGCAGTGAAGTGTGGTGGCTGAAACAGTACAATATGTAAGACTTATTGGTGTAATGATTACACCCCAGACTGTACAGTCTGCCCATTTATACAGATTTCTCCAGTTTAATATACAGGTGACTTACGTTTTCTATTGGAAAAGTTATTTATTTTATAGTGCATCTTTCACTGAGGTTTGCACTGTTTATGATGTGTTGCAAAGCTGCAACGTTTTGCTTACTTGTTCCACTGTGACTTTTCAAAAAGGACATAGAAAATGAAGGTAACAAAAGAGTGCGGTAATTTTGCTGCAGCTTGATAGATTTTAATGCTTCCCTAGCTCATATTAATCACAGCAATTAAGTTTATTAAATATATTGCCATGTCAGAACCCACATCCTGTTTAGGGCAGTTGCTCAGGTTGCAGTTTTGAGGGCGAGTAGCAGAAACCTGAGGACCTATTTTTTCCAGCTATAGGATCACACTGCACTCCCGGTCAGGTCAGCCTGAGTCCTGCAGCCCCAAATTCAGCCTCCAGGTTTGGGTCAGAGGCAAAGAAAACAGTTCTCAGAGGGCAAGGAGAAGGTCCAACAGTTAGGAAACTAGTATGGGAATTGGAAGGCATGCCATGAATTTATTTGCTCTGTCACGCATTTTCCAAGTGACCTTAAATGGGATTTAGAGCTGTGTGCTGAAGGCGGTTATGGCATCGAAGGCAACTTGGGACATTTAAATCAAATGTATGTATTGCCTCCCTGTATAGACTGTATGGGGGAGAAGGAGATTGTGGCACCTGAACTGGACACCTGTGTCTACGGGTACGAGTGTGGCCCTCGCCTTTCCCCACTGCCTGTGCAGAGGGAGAGCGGATACTTGGGATGTGCCGATGTCCATCCCCACCTACGCTGAAGAACTGCAAAGCTTTGGCAAGGATTGAGCCTCTGCAAGTTGTGACCATGACCCTGAGTGTTTATTATGTGCCAGAGAGCATGATCCAGATAATAATTTCCACCCAGGGAGAGCACATAGTTTACAAAGAGCTCCGTTCTCAGACAATGTTGTTTGAAGTGTGAAAAGGGCTCCCTGAAGGGAACTGCTGATGTTTACAACATTAAATCAAACTCTTATCGAGTTCATCCCTGCACTCTATTTATTTTGGACCATCACTGATACAGTATGTGTGTGTGTATATTTATAGGCATGCATGCGTGTATCTGTGTGTATATATATGTGTCTGTGTGTATGTATAGAAGAGTTATGATCCTTCAGTATTATCCATTACAGTTAGCTCCGTGTTTCCTGTCATCATACTCCAGAGTATTTCCAAGCACTGTTTGGCCAGCACAGCGTTTGAGTTGGCTGCCTTCAGTACGAAGGTTCACAAAATACTGATTAAAGGCTCTGCCTGCCTTCGTGGGCAGGGAGGACGCGAGAGACATATGCTTGCAGTGTGTTAACAAAGAACCGTCCAAAAGGAAATTTACTGGTTTTGTCTTTGTTGGAGGTTTCTATCAAAGCTTAGAAGTGGTATGGCCAGATAAATTGCTGTGATAGCTTTGAACCCAGATAGAAAGCTAAAATAAATCAGGTACTATGAAATAATATTTGATCGTTAGATTAGACTCTTCTCATGTGCGGGGCCAGATTTGTTATGGTTATTCATGAGAAATATCCTGCTTAGCTTCAGTGGAAGTATTTGTGATGCAGAGTTGTCAGATTGTGGCCCTTGGTATCCAGTTCTGTGTATTGAGACACTTACATATGTACAACTGGATGTAAGACCAGCTTCAACACAAGGTTCCCCAAACCATTGTCAGTACGTAGCTGCTTTCAGTTGCTGCAAAACAGGGACCCCGAGAGAAAAGCCAGATTCCAGTTAGGCTAATCAATCCTTGCTCAGTTCTGGGTGATGCTCAGCATGATAACAGTTCATACATTATTCCAACTTGTTAATTTTCTTTTTGTATACATGTGTGGTAGGTAGAAGTAATGCCTTTTACTGGGCCAACTGGTACCGTTGGTAAAAACAAGCTTCAGTGCTGACAGTTAACTATGAAGCCAAGAACTATTGCTCAGGGTTTGACTAGATATGCATCAGTTTGATCAGCTCTGAGAGAGAAGATGGCTGTTTCTCAGGGAAAATGGAGCTGATTCCTGTAGGAGAAGGGTATGTTGTGCTGGAAAGGGAGGAAGAAAGAAAAGTGCTAAGATACTTTTTTTTTCATAAAAGGAAAAGCAAGATGGTTTATAGCCTGTGGACGTGGAGAGTTATGGGAAGGTGGAAGGGTGATTATAACATGTTCTAAAACCAGTATGTCTGTTAAATTCCATGCTTTATTTTCTCCGCATGGGAACTAAAGTTCATGATTAAGTACATTCAGCTCAGATGTAATGATGCTCATTATACTGATCTTGGGGTGGGTTTGTGCGCCTAAAAGCTTATCTAATTTTTCAGACTCTAACCACTGACCATACAAGAGGTATGACTTCTACCTGCTCACCTCCACCTCTCTTACCTGTGTCCTTAAACCACCACATCTCCAGCAAAACACCAACAGCAAATAGATGTTAACATTTCTTTTGTTTTTGTAGAAGTAAAACTATACTAGAAACACTGTTATGTCATGAATATTTTATAAAAGTTTGAAGATCTTCCAAGGCAAAATACAGTATAAAAGCAGAGTCCTCATGTTACAGCATTGCACCGTTAACAGAATAGTTCCTCAAAGGTGTCTTGGAGAATGATCCTACAACCAGCTTTGGCAGCCAGGGCTGTGTTTTGGGCCACACCGTTCCGCATACCAGCATGTGTTTGAACGGATCCTGCTGTGCTAAATTAGCCCCAGCACTGCTGTTATTTTTCTCTGACTGAAAACTAGCATCTGCAAGGTGTTAATGCTGCTGGGGGAGACTTTAGATGTAGGATGATCCCCATCACTGTAGTATTTGAGGGCTTCACAGTGTTCATCCCCTTGTAAAGTAAACAACTACTGTTCTCCATGTTTGGGAAACATCCAAATACCAAGACTATTTTTCTGGAGTTACCAGAATTGCATAATCAACATACAGTTAGTGGTGGTAGAAGACAGTTTATGAATTATTGGAACCAGCAGTTTCTTATAGAAACCACCAGCATTTCAGAAAACTATCCCTAAACTCAAAAAAAATACATAGCCTGTATTTGAGCTACATGCCCAATGAAAAGTTTCATACAGCAAAAATGGATTTGCAAATCCTCGTAGAGTCTGGCAGGAAAGACCTTCCGGAAGAGCTGACAAGGGTGTCATACCCCAAGAACTTGGTCTACCCGTGTTTCCAAAATAAAATTTGACAAGAGGGAAACATGATCTGTGCTTATACAGCTTGTTAACAAACTTGTTCACAAAGCAAAATGCTTCATTAGCTTTGGAGGAAAAAAGTTCCTTGCCAATGTAAGTAAATTTTCTCTTTGCAGCTTGGTCTTTTCGATCAGTTACTGAACAGATACTTCGGCTTGTAGCTGTCCACATATGAAGCATCTGGCTTAATTCGGCAGATTTGTAGTATGATGGTCAGCACTCCCAGCTGGTTCATGCTGAGGACACCTGCCTTCACCAAGGAGTGGTCCTCAGAGAGAGCAGAGCGCTCACAACATTTTGGAGTGATTGTAGGGCCTGTCTGCACCAAAAGGCTGAGTGGGGGCAAGGCGAGTGTGCACAAATCTGCACATGCTTGTGCACCTAAGCTAACAAGCTGTGCAAGGCACGCAACACAACTAGGGTCTTCTCAGGCTGCCGAGTCATCTCTTCATAGAAGTGACCTGGAGGCAGTAAGAGATGCTCTGTGTCATGGCATTTGGGTCATGTAGGTGTGGCTGCGGTAAAGCTGTAGGAGCTACTTCACATGATGATTTCATGCTAGAGAAATACAAAAAATGCACTATATGGTGGGTGCAAGGCCAGGTGGGCTCTGTGTCCATCTGAGAGTATATACTGCATGGGATCCGTCAGGGTCTGTGCTGGGCCTGGTAGTATTCCCTACAAGGGACAGAGGATGGAGCAGTGAACACAGTGCTTAACCTAGATGCTTGCTCACCAAGCTTTTAGCTGCCTGGCCTCATTTGGGAAATCCATACCAACTTGCCTAACTGTTAGTGGGAGAGGTGATCAGAAGGAAACCTCTTCAGAGGAAGATCTGAAGATCTTCCAGTTCTCAGTCAAACACCTCTCGTTTATCAACAGCACAGGGACCCAAGAGAGGATGTCAGGTGCCATTTGGGAACTATGCTTTGCTCATGGCATCAGTTCTTCTGTCTACTGGAGTTAGAGGTTATGTGGCAGTAGCAGTCAGCCAAGTGCCCTTCCCGGTTGGAGGTGGGCTACCCAGAGTAGGAATCCTGCTCCTTCCTGCCCACAGTCCTGCTGGCTCCAGTACTCTTGAATAACCCAACATAGATAGCTCGGTTGCCACAGGATGGGATGGGTGGGTCTCCACTCTTCGGAGATGGGGCTTTAGTCTCTCACCTTACTCCCAAAAGCAAGTAGTTCATCTCATTTCTCTCACATCTTGGGTGAGTGTTGCCAACAGGAAGGAGGGGAACAATTCGGAGGAGACTGGTTCCAGAGAGCACTTTTTAGATGTGCCATTGAAATGAAGGTAGGAAAAGCTTTGAAGAACAGGGTTACAGTTTTGAACGACCTGGGCAAAATGAAAGCGATGTCTCGAATCCATGGGACACATAAATGGAAACAGCAGGCTGGGGTATGTAAGCAGAGTTTCATCTTTTAAGAAACACAAAGCAATGCTGCCATTCCGCTGCCTTAGTTGGAAACCAGTGAACACTTCAGGTACCGCCTTCTAAGGAAGATGTGGACTCGTTGGAGAAAGTCCAGAGAAGCTCACTAGATCAGAGGATTAGAAATATGAGTTATGAAGAAGCAGTGAAAGAATCAGTTTGTTTAGTCTAGAGAAGAGAAAATGGAGAGAAGACATGATAACAGTTTTCAAATATGTGAACGGTTGCTTCAAAGACAAAGGGAATAAATTATTTTTCATATCTTCTGGGAGATAGTGGGGCACTGGAATGGGTTGCCTGATGAGTCTTCATCTTTTGGAGATATTTAAGGACTGGTTAGACAAATATCTGTGAAAATTATTTTGATAGAGCTGGAGTGGGGGAAAAGACTGCTGAGAACCCCAGACCCTCTAATTATTTTATTGGAGGTCCACAGACTGGGAGGCTCTGTGTCTGATAGATTCTCAATTTCTTATAATTTTTTGTTGCTAATGGACATTGGGTTTCTACATTGTGGCTAAAAAATTTGTTTCTGAAAGCATCATGTACAACGTAGGAGGCAATCTGTGCTTCCTGGCTTCACCTACATTAGATAGCACTAATTACCCCAGCACATGGCCCAACATCAGTTCACTATGGTGCCTAGTCTTCCAACAGATCTCATGCCTTGAGGCGTTAAAAGAATCAATAAAATTCCCTTGAAATAATTGTGTTTACTGGAGATTTGAATGTCTTTATCTGTCTAAGAAACTGTGCAAGATCAGTGAAGTTATCAGGTCAAGTATTGTTCAGTGTAAGTTATTTGTGCAGCCTGCGCTGCTTCAGTGAGCGTCCATGTATCTGCTTCACTGTAAATCTACATTAATCATGATGAATGGCTATGTACATTGCAGGGAGGCAGGAAAATCTCCAGTGCAAACGGAAATCAGACAGGTTGGAGTGGCTCTGGAAGCTGCTGCACGGCGGAGGCTGAAGTAGTCTCAGCCTGTTGATGTTAAATCTTTAGATGTAAAGGGAAAAAAAAAGATGGAATCTTTTCATCTAGGGCTGTAATGGTGACAGCAAGGAGCCGTGCGCCAACAAAATAAGGTCGTACCACTTTGTAGCTGCCAGACCCACAAGCCTTATCTACGCTTGCTTTTATGGCCTCAGATTTTCCACCACTGCTGCCAGCACAAACAGCGGTGGGAAGTTTGAGCCCTCATGTGAATGAAACCATCATCACTGCAGGAGCAATCACACCTTGAACCAACCAGGAGACGAAGAAAGAGTATTCAAGGAGAGGAACAGTTCTCTTAACACTTGTCTGTCTGTTTCAGGATCGCTGGTGATACAGCACTCAACAAAAACATCCATGAGTCAGTCAGCGCTCAGATCCGGAAGAACTTTGCGAAAAGCAAATGGAGAGTAAGTGGCCCATCCTCAGGGATGACACTTAGACACGTAACTCTGCGAACGCCTCCCTTTCAGCATGCTTTTGTGGCACAAAATTTTGGTCAAAATACTTGATCTAGACTTAGGTTATATGTCCCCTGCAGGGCCTTTTATAGAGGATGCTACTCACCGAGTATATCAATATAATGAGCATGGGAGATGGGACTGGGGCTGCTAACAGCTAAAGCACCCGTGGTTATATGTGGATTTGGGATCAGCATTGCAGGGGGACATGAAGCAACGCAGACACCCTCTGTGTTGGTACAGGGAAGGATGTGTCAAATATTACTTTCCTTGTAGGCTGCCACATCCCAGTGGAGTGCTAGAAGGGGAGCAGGACCAGGGCAGAAATGCATGTGGTTTGATGTTGCCGTTTCTAGCTTAGAAACTAGAAATTGGGAAAAGTTTGAAAGATAATGGACTCATTCACTTCTGAGAACTCTGAGCAGCCAGGAAAGGAGCAGAAAACCACCTCCAATTTTTTTATTCTTTCTTTCTTTCTTGTGTTTTTATTGCTCCAGCAAGCGTTTAACGCCACAGCGGTCGTGCGACACATGAGGCGGTTACACCTCGGCAGCAGCCTGGACAGCGCGAGCACCAGCGTGTCGAGCACCCTCAGCCTCGCCGCGCCGCTTCCCGACGCAGCCACCCGGAAAGATTGTGAGTAGCTGACATCCCAGCAAAGCTCCTGCCATGGCAGCTGAGCAAATTTGCGGGATCCCTATTTTCTCCTTCACCCCCAGGCTGCAGTCCTCGCTGCCAGTAGGTTCGGCTTTGTGCAGGCAGGTGTTTAAAGTAAGGGCTGAAAAGGGACCGAGGCCCTCATTTTTAGCTGGCCAAAAAAAAAATAATGATTCAACTGGACAAAGTTTATGCATTAAAAAGATGAGTATTTGGCTTGGTGCATTCTTGAGAGAAAAATACTGTTTCTTATGGAGAAAAAAGGCTTTCATTTGGGAAAAAGACCCAGATCCCCACAGCAAAAATATTTCGTGTTTGGTTCAAAGCTGAAAAAGTTTACTCGAAGTGTTTATGTTTTCATTTCCAGTATTATGATAAGACATTTTTCTGTAATAATTGGCTTGCTTTCCTTTTCCATTTTCCATGGAGGAGACTGATCCTGCCAGTCTGACCCAGCTCCCCTCTTCCTGGGCCCAATTAAGCTCCTGCACGAAGAAGCTCGTTTGTCTTAGCAGGACTCAGGCTCTGTACATCACAGTGGGACTTGGCCTGCTGCCTTGTTTGTTATGTGCTATAATTGAGATTTTCAAGCTGCCCAGTGGAGTCAGATGTTTGGGATATGTATTTTTTCTGAATACATGGCAGCAAAGGGATCATTTGCAAGACACAAATGCTTCCTTTGCAGTGAAGCCTATTTAGTCTCTGGCTTCTGATCAATTCTTTTATTCCCTTCTGTCCATCTGTAGAGATTTTTATATCACAAAATGGAGGGATGTGAACTTCACAATTAGAGGAGATTATTTTAAGGTGCAGCACCAAACAGGAATGCTAATAGCTTATGGTATTGCAAGTCAGTGCTTACTTCACTGGGGACTGAAGTGGTCATTTCTAGACTATACCCTGCACTATTCTGGAACTAAAAGCACCTGCTATTCAGGGTGGATTTTGGATGGTGCCGCTACCTGCCTCTACCACCCCTCCTTGACAAGGACATGCCACCAGCCACAGTGCCCACAGCTCTGGATGAAAGCCAGGGTTTCTCTTGCTGTCGTGGGCACAGTTTCCCCCATGGCTGTGGTGGGATCTGCCCTCTGGGTGCTGTGTGAGAGGTTTTTCCCAGCCTGTGCCATGGCTGAGCCAGAGCAGAGCCCCTCCACTCTGCATCCCGGGCCTGATGGGGATTCATGCTCATTGCCCGGATTTGCAAAGCCAAATCCTACAGCTACTGCTGAAAAAGCATTGCTGTACTCCTGGCACACATCTGGCACCTGCAAAGGAGAGATGCAGTTCTGACCTGCAGCAAAGCGCTTCGCTTCCAACCATGCATTGGCAATGCAGCCATCCAGAAAACCCCTTACAGGGGAGAAACAGCCTTTGTTTTGGTTCCTGCCGCAGTATGGCTAAGCTGGACCCCAGTTAGGTCTAGAGCATCTGATGGCATTCTTTGCTGTTACAATGGTGGGCGATTAACCTCCATCCATCCATTAGATTAATCTCATATGGTGTTAATTAATGGCATTGAGTAGTCTGAATAGTAATGGAAAAACATCTGTGGACAAGAAGGGTGGGAAGAGAACAAAGTCTGTTTAACTGCTACAGTATCCAGCAGATCCCTGTTCAGAACCCGGCCACATTTTGCAGTGATGGAGAAGTCAGCCGGGATATGAAAGGTAAAACCAGATGTGTAAAGATAGGCGATTTTTTTTCGTGTCAGAAATATAAGGCAGAAAAATATCAAAAGATTTCCAAGCATCCCAGGTTAAGTCGGGCTTGCCAGACAATACAGAAGAGCTTTCCTTCCTCAAAGAAATTAATTAAAGAGTTAGGAGATGCTGGAGCCCAGAGAACCAGTAAGGAGAGCCAACAGCAAATACAAGGAGTGACATTAAGAGGGAGCTGACATATAAAAGGTACTCTACCAAATACCTCCTGCTGGGAAAAAGGAAACCTCTGAGGTCTCTCTCCTGTCTCTTTCTCTCTCAGCGGTTTTCTCTGGGGACAGATGTCTTGCACGAGAAAGATCCTGTGCAGCAAGTTGCATGAAACAGCTGTGCCACCATTATAAAGTGTAATGCTGCCTAATGCTATTAATAGACATTTAATGAGCTCTCCAAATAGTTTCATATGCAGCAATTTCACATCATTGAAGACAATTAAATACAGCCTTCGCCTGAGAGTAGTTCATGTCAGGCTGCATCGTAATTCTGTTCCGTGTATTAGGGCAGAGCAGAGGTGATGCATCAGGCTGGATTATGCTACCTTCCAGGAAAGTCTAAGTGAATCAGTTGGGATTTCTCGAGTGTATTGGCCTGATTCTCGGTCCATGCCTGCTTTATTCTGTTTAGACATGATTGGACTGTCTAGATTAATTACAGGACCTAGATCTCTGTATTTTTTAGGTAATAGATGAATTTCAGCATGAAGCCAAGATGTCAAATGTCGATACTGCTGGGAAATGGGATGTGGCCAAGTGTAGGTACAGCATAGTTATCCCTGAGGTTGAAATGCCACCTTGAAGCATGGAAAAGTAGGTAAAAATCGTAACAAGCATCAAAAAGATCCTGAGTAGTCAAGGGGCCATATCAAACTCCAGTCTGAGAATATATTAATATAGGTTTCATCCATCCTTTATTCACCAGGCTGGAAAAATGGACTGTATTTCTAACCACTCTGAGTCTGCATCTCAGCAGAATGAGGTGACCATGCTGGGTCTCCACTCGGCAGCTTTTCTCGCACCGGAGCTGCTTTTGCACATCACTGCCTACAAGGCTGCCAGACTGCATGGAGAGCTGCACGTGCTGGCAGAATCTAAGGGTGTCCCCTGTGGGGTCTTAGCAGCCACTGGGAGAGTGGTAGTTCATCCACAGAAAGCTCTGGCAAGGATTTATTTTATTTATCTTCATTAATGATTTCTGTAGAAACTGCTGACGTTGTGCTGGAATAGCAAAATCTTCAATCTGTCATTCAAAACCCAGCCTACTTTGGGTTTTCAGGGGTTATGCTTTGGAAGGTTTTGTTTTTTAAAGTTGTGGAGTTCATTGGAAGTGGACACTTTCTATAAACATTTTAATTGAGCTAACCCCCCTTTTTTTCACAAAAAGTATCTGTCAGAAGTCTTTCAGTAGTTCAGAAAGCACTGCCTGGGTAAATTTTACATCCAGCTTCTCAACCTACGTCAACCTATGTCTCTTAGCTGAAAGTCCTGGAGACATACCAGCAAAACCTGGAGTGACATAAGCTTTTGCTAGAATGATGTCCAAGTCACACAAATTTACATTCCCTCTAGGTTTTTTGGAACTCATCAACAAATTTGACCCACTGTACTTTTTTATCAGCAGCTTTGCAGGATGCCTGGGGAAACTTTTTTAGTCCAGGTGCACAGTCTGTGCATCTAGCTAGATGGCCATGATGAGAAGTTTAATCATCTTTAACATGCCCACGAGGAAAATTCTTCTGAGCAAGTACAATGCTGGAAGGATTTTTGAATCCCACAACTCTTTGTCTCCAGCCCCAGAAATGTGGAATCGGTCTGGTTGAACACGAATCAAAGTTGGACATTTATTCATCGCGACGTGTGTATGCAGCTGCCGGTGGTGGCAGTAAGCAAACAGCCGTGGGCCAGGAGGGCAGAAGATGCCCCGTGGAGGTACCCAGCCAACCCACCACTGCGGGAAGAGCAGGAGCACCGTCTCCAGCTACAGTCCCCTCCACTCTGTAGCATGCTACAAAAGAAACGCAGCTTTGCCCACATTCCCGCCTCCAAAAATAACATTTCTAACTGTGTTTCTGGCTTTCCTTTTAGGTATGTCTCCATCCACTCTCTGTAGTTTTGTTTCATCTGCTTCTTCAGGCATTTCTGCGGTAGGAGGGGACCGGAGACCCAGACCCACCACAGTGACCACAGTGCACACAGGGAGCAAGTGAGAGCCCGGTCGGCGAGGAGCGGGCAGGCAGCTGGGCTGGCAGGTTGCCTCTGCGCGATCCCACCCTGCGGTGCACGCTCAGCGAAGGACTAGAAGAAAGAAGATTTTTTATGGCCATATTTTATACTGCAATTCTGAAAAGTTTCATTTATCACAAACTGCAATGACTCCAGGGGGAATGGATCTAACAGTCTCTGGTGCTGTACATATATATATAAATATATATATATGTGAGTCTAGCAATGTTCTAACTAATGAACACTCATTCTTTTCCCCAGTGATTTACTCCTTTCTCAGCGTAGGCAAACAGTATATGTTGTATTTTTTTTTCCATTAATTGCAAACATCTCAACTGGATTATTTAAATAGAGATACTTTTCTGAGCATTATAATTTTTTTTTCTTTTAAAAAGTACTTCCAGCAATGTCCTTCCTTCCAGTTTGCTAGAGGATAGGTTATTTCTGTAGGTAGGTTAACTTTGCAACACGGGAGGATTTCAATGGCATGCCATTTCTCTCCCCTCAAATGGGACTGCAAGTCTGTCTGGCTTTAGCAGAGCTGTTACTGCTCAGATTAAGAAACTGCTGCTTTTCCTGCCCTCCTCCTCCTTGAAAGCCATGGCGAGGCCATGCTGTCCTTGGCCTCTTTCCTGTAGTGCTGGGGATCTGCAGTACCCTTGTTTCAGAGGAAAGGCATCTACACGGTGCCAGTCAGGAGCTGGCCAGAGCTGAGCAAACAAAAAGACAGAGCACAGTCTCATCCTGCAGCTCTTAATTTCCTTCGAGTTGCTGTGTGCTACAAGCAGAGTGAAAGAAAACAAAGACGCAGGACCAGGAGTCATAGTCATCCTCTGCCACTGCCTCGTTGTGCTGCCCTCGAGCAGGACATGTAATTCACCAGCCTCCTCCCAGCCTGGCCTTTGGCACGGGGTGCATCCAGCCCGAGGGCTCTGTGCCAGAGGTGCTGAGCACCCACCACTCCTCAGGGCTTTGCCTGTCGTTGCTGATGCTCAACACCTCCCAGAGTGGCCAAAACTGAGTATCGGAAGCCAAGTAGAAAAGTTTGGATGTTAATCTCTGTGTGCCTGGGTTTCACCCCCTGGGAGAGGGGTGGTGCTTGCACCCCTCTGTGAAGCACAGGCAGGTTCTTGGGTACAAAGTACAAGAGCTGGTGCAGCGCTGCTCCATCACGCTTAGCTCCGGACGAGGACTGCCAAGGTGCGCTGAGCTGGGAAAGCAGGGCCTTGCCAAAAGGCATGGGCACATGCAGGTCTGGGGCAGCACTGCCTCCCCCTTCTCCCCAGAAGCTCATATACAAGAGCAAGCTCAATTCCCCCATTTTTTCAGTTACTAAATAAATCCACTTCCCAGGCTCCATGTGCTGGTGCATTGTTTAGGAACAGCCGCTGTGACTGTTGTGCAACCATGCATCAAAGCAACTTAGAATAGGAGAGCAAATCTGCCAAGATTTGCTGAAGGGCTCCAGGTTACCTCTACACTATTCCCAGCTGTGACTTTCCTTTGAGGAGGAGAGAAGGGAGGCAGGCGACAGACGCAGGCATCCTTTCCCAGTCACTGTGAGCCTCTCACACCCCGGACAGGTCCATCCCCACCCAGAGGCACAAGCCATTCCCCACAGCATGCTTTATTGCCACGCTGGCCTCATTTATCCTGCACAAGAAATTCTGAAAGCCAGTCAAGACACACCTGAATGTATCAGGCAACAGTGACTGTGCTGGGAAAAGCCATAAGAGATATATTTTTCATTGAGACTTCAAAATCCTGCTTCAGCTTCTGTCGGTTGGCTTCAACCAGCAGAAGTGGGATTTCACCCATCATATTCTGAGCACTAAATGCTGGAAAAGCAGGTAGCAGTGAGCATTGACTCTGAAATAGCCTCTCCTATGGTGGCATTTAAAGCTGTTGCACCCAAGAAGTCTCTAGTTTCCTTGGTATTAAGCTGCTCCCCATTTTCAGAGGGTTGTGGCACATCTGAGTGAGCTCCTGGGAGCCCCTGGTGCCCTCCACCGTGTTGCAGCTGGCACAGATGTTCATGCAGAAGGGCTTCAACTTCAACTTCTCATTTTAGGAAAGATGCCAGATAGTGGTCTCTTGGGGAGTGGTAGCAAAACTCCATATAATTTCTCCGGTGAGGACTACTGACTGAGATCTGGGCCAACCAAAGGGCAAGGGATCTCCTTGCTGCAAGTTACGCTCCTGTCCCCATCCCCAGGCCACTGCCACCCCATATTTCTGCCCCACTGACAAAGAGTAGGAAGAGCTTTATCAGTGTTTATCCTCGGGGCTTTTTATGTTTTGCTGCAAAGGTGTCTGAAAATGAGTATAGTACAATTTAGACACATTCTAAGCCAACTTCATTTCACCAGCCTGATTAAGGAAGCTTTAGTTTAGGAGAGGCTCCTATCCCAAGAAATTCACGTAATTTTGAACCCACATAAGCACAGCTGGCCTATTCTGCTCCAGTTGCATGGGTGTTAACAGGTAGTCCCCTGGTTTGGAGTCAGTGGAGTCACCCCCATTTACAAGCGTGCAACCAAAAGCAGGGTTTGGTTAGGGAATGTTTTTGTCTTTGTAGTTGTTTCAAAGATTAGGGCTCAGTGTTCCCTCTTTGCCTCCTCTTCTGAAACCTGAGGTCCAGTTTGAACTTGATGTAGTTGCTGAGGCCACTAGTCAAAGTGCAGCATCCAAATGTATCTTGCAGAAAAAAAGAAAAGCAAATGGATTTCTATCTGCAAAATAAAGAGCAGTGACGGGAGCAAAGGCAGACATGCTGTCCTGCAGCTGGGGGTCGGTTCCCATAGGCTGCCCCTCCTCGCTGGATGCTTTATGTGTTTTTTGTTGGGAGGGGTATTCTTTCCTTCCACACTTGGAATTAGGGTGGTTTGTTTTCCTTCCTGGAAATGGTATTCTGCTGTAGTTGTGTAATTTATTGTCATTCTCTTTGGCTTGCTGTCAACTGCTGGGATCTTAAGACAAGAAACAGAAGCACTTAAAAGCAAAGTAGTTTCTTTCTTCTACGATTTTGGGTGGTGGGAAGCTCTTCTGTGAAACACAGCTGGAGACCTGACCGGGGGTTCACCACATGCTTAGAGATCTCTCTTGTCATTGAGTCCTGAAGTATCTCTTGACTGTAACTTCTCAGTTTAAATCTGGGTAAATCCATTAACCAGGATGACTTGGCAGCACCCAGGCCACATTTACAGAAGGGGTGGGAGCTGTTTGCCCCTTGGCAGCAAGGTCTGGGTACGCAAACACTCCGGCATCGCTTGCTGGGGATGCTCCAGTGCCCTTCCGTGTCCTTCCCCTGCCCCCGTCTCACTGGCTGCTCAGCCACTCTCACAAATGAATGCAAAGACGGGAGTAAACAGTGTGTGCATGTGGGGAAAGGGCTTATAGCCCTGAAGTAGAAGATTTAAAACAAATCCCCAAATGGCCTTGCCATGAAGGAGCAAGTAGAAAAATCTCTCTGGGCTCTTTCCCAAAGGACCGTCCTAATAACAATGTGTGATTTGCTCTTCGCATGAGGACTTCAGCCTGAGCTCACCTGTCTGTTACCCTTTTCTGCTTTACTTTACTGGCACCGATGTGTTTTTGCTTTGTAACTTGTTTTCCTCAGCTCCTTCCCCTTCTTTTTCTTTGCTTGCAGCTTTGATTGTTGATTTTTACCTCCAGAGTCACAGAGGCCATCTCTGATGCCAACAGCAGTGCTCTTGCTGGGAACACAAAACAAAACAAAAAATCCAGAAAACCTCCAGCTGGCCCCTTAGCCTGCAGAAGAAGTTGTGAGGACAGGCTGCCCATGAACTCTGCGAGCTGAAAGTCAGTGTTGCAGTGGCAGGGGCTTCCGCTGCTGATTTTGCATGTGACTTCATTCCCAGTGCATCCTAACTTTCTGCTGGATCACCCCCTCTGCAGCACGAAATGGATATTGGCCCCGCAGCACAGCTAGTGGGGAAGTAGGAGCACGGGGAAAACTTGGCAGTGATGCTTTCCTGAGACTGTGTTACTCTGCTGGTGATGTCTCTTCTGTCCTGGTTGCTATTGTACAGGTGCCATTAGAGTAGTGGGTGCAGAAAAAAAAGTAGGATTTTACCTATGCCGTTTGTGTCTGTTATGGTTGTGGTGCTGAAATAAAACCAAGCAATGATAGAGGTTTGTTCCTGATATGAATCAAACCACAAAAAGGGGTGTCACCCCCCTGGTAGACATCTCCATGTAGTTCTGCAGTAGGCATTAGAGAAGGGTTTCCGCTGTGCGTGTGTCCTGCATACCTCCATGGCTATTGACAGTATTTTTTCTATAACAAGTTCTGGGCCCCTGCCTGGCCCTGAGGGACTCTGGGGCTTGTCCAAAGCTTTTCACAGCCCCAGGAGCCAACACAGCCCCTGACCTCTGGCTTTTCTCCCCAAACCCTCTGCAAACCAGAGCATGGACCTCCAAGGTGCCCAAGAAATGCAGTGGCAGCCAGCCCTAAGGCTGCCCCTTCCTTAAGTGTGACCCTCTTTTTAGTGAAATAAGCCCCCAGGGGAAAGCCAGATAGCTTTTAGTTGTTGGTGAGCAGGGACAATACTGTCCATTGATGTGAACTTGGCTTTAACTACATTGGATATAGGGTAACCTGTGTTATTATTTCCCTCTGTGATAAAAGCTGCAGACCAGAGCAGCACTAGGTGAGCACTGCATAAAAATATGAGATTGATTTTGCCAACAAATTGGTGTAGACTGTAGCCTATTGCTTTTACTCTTTCCAAAGAGTCAGGGGATTCATGGACTGGCAAAATAAGTTTCAAGGCTGAGCCCTGAGGTACAGAAGTATCATCCTTTATGTGCATGGAAATTCCCATTTAATGGTATTACTTGCATTCTTGCTCCCATGCATATTTATCCATCTGAATTGGGGCCTGAATGCATCCCAGAAATTATTCACAGGAAGAGAGTTTTGCCTTCGTTATCATGCTTATTTGCACCAGAAACTTGATGCTAAGAATCATGCTCATCCAAGCAAAAAGCGGAAACACACATGGAGACTACAGTATCCAAGGAAAACGGCATCAAAACCGAGCACGGAGGATTAGTTGGGAAATCACTGTGATCAATGGGTGAGTGAGGAAACAACAACCTGCTCACAAACGTTGCACGAACAGAGTTTCCCCTGGTAAATTAGTCATTCCGGATTTCTTGCTTAGCAGCAAGTTTTACATCATCCCTTTCAGTTTTCCCTGCATCCCTGCAGCTGGGTCCTGCCTTCCCATCCTGCCTGCTGGGGTGGTCCTGTCTCCGTGACACACGTGTGTGCACACACACATATGTGCCTGTTGCGGCCCCAGGAATCACAGATCCCACCAGTGGGAGATGAGGAGTTGGTTCAGGTTTTTTGGTCTGACTTGGCGCAGTTGGGTCAAAGCTGTGTAAATAGTTTTTGTAACAGAGGATTATGGCTCTTTATCCCAGACTCTGGTTTTCAAGACCCCTTCCCCACCACGAGCCGTGCCACTGGTCTGTCCAGGTAGCTATTTTTCTCCTCCTCTTCATAAATGATAAGGTCATAAGAACAGCTCTTACATTTTTTCCACACGCCAGAGCTGAATCAGGGCATGTACGCTCGCAAGCGTTGTGAAAAAACACTGCTGAACTAATGATGACATCAAATGTCCAATAAATGCATGATACTGCACTGCATGTATTAAACTGCTGTTCACTGTTTCTGTATTTCCCAAGCCTTTTCTTTATGCACATTCAACCCAACCTTTTCTTCGAGGGGTTTCTTCTACGTTTTGCTTTTAAATGACTCAATGTATCTGTAACTCTAAATCCATCGTTAAGTTTGAGTAAATGCAAAAGCTGATGTTTTGTAAACAAGATCCTGCAAAGCCTGGTAATGTAGTTTGTCTTTCTGTTGAATGCTCTGCAGCATGTACAGGAAGAGTCACCATCCAGAGCACCTTAAAACTATGCAGCAGTCACACACACTTGTCTAGAAACAGGGAGTCGGGGAGGGGAGGGTCCCTTTTTGAATACAATGCTTAAAAATTTGATCTTCGTCAAAAATTCCTTCCCTGGATTGCTAATGCTCAGGACTACCAAGAAACATACTGGTGTGTCTCTGTTTTTTCTTTTTTCTTTTGGTTTGCTTTTCTTAGTCCAATTGTAGACTGGTTCACTCAATTCTTAGTATTTTTCTCTTCCTACAAGATATTTCTTTCTCACCTATTGCAGATTGAACTGCATTTTGGGGACCAAGATGGTGTGATTATTTGCCTGCACAAAACAGGGCAGAGAGCTGAGCTAATTATCCCATCCTTTCCAAAGCATCACCACCTAAATACTTGCATTCACACTTGAACCTCCACACAGTACCGCCATTTATCTATAGAAGAATTTGGTGTGGGTCTTCTCCTTCTTCTAAATGGAAATCAGGCCCTTGCCTTCTCTTCCCTTAGTCATTGACCTATATTCATTTGTGCTGGTCTTTCTAGGAAGGGTGCAGGATGGTACTTGTAGTAGCTCCGGCCCAATCCTCTTGTGGGCATCAGCAGGGCATTGGTCCCAGCTCCTGAGTGGTTGCCGTGTTGGTGTGGAAGATCCTCAAGTTCTCAACACTCAGAGCAGAGCCATCTGAAAGGGCTATGATATTGCTCTGGGTTCCTGGCAAGGACATGCAAAGCAGCGGGGCTACAGATAAAGCACCGTGCTGGTGGTGTAGGGAGCAAGTATCAGCCCTTGGAAATCATGCAAGGGACCTGCTTCGTGGTGGCTGAAAGCACTAAGAAGTGTCGAGCCCACCTTCAAGGCTCGTGCTCAGCCAGGATGCTGTGCCATTGCTGAAGCGCTACATGGCCACATAAAAAATCATCATTAATAATGGTTATAAATCAGCCTGAGTTCAGATTGCTGAGGCAGCACAAGGTGCTGAGGAGTTGGACATGCGCTGTGGTTCCTGGTGGGTGGGAGCTCCAAGGGTGGTTGCTCAGGGTATTTCCAAGCTTCTCCATCGCTCATCTGCATTCCCTGAGCCCAGCATGGCATCACGCATGCTATGTCTTACTAGATCAAGCTGTAGCATGACCCCCAGAGTGAAGAGCGTGGAAGCTTATAGCTCAGTGGGAGATACGGTGTGACTCATGTTTCTGGTCAACGCAATGTCAGCATCGTGTTGTACGTTGTCCTCGAACTGAGAAACAGCATTTTGGTCAGTTTGGGCCTTTTTTTAGATAGTCATTTCATCTGGGTCAGCAAACAATGAAAGAAAAGCCCAGTCTGCCCAGAGTAGTTACTCCCCAAATATCCCCAACTGCAAAACATCTCTCAGTTGACTTTTACAGAAATGCAAGCATGTTTTCTACAAAGGCTTAAATCTTAATCAAGGAATGTCAGTGTGCCTATTATTGCAGGTCTTGTGATTGATACAAGTTCATAACAGCATCCATGTCCAAAAAGAAGGGAGAATGTGTATTTACTCCATGCATGTATTAAGGCATTGCAAAAGTTTTATCTGCATAATGAGTTTGCAATACTGCAAATTGTTAATGGGGCTACGTTGCAAGTGGTTCTCTGCCTTGACAATCATGTATACATATCGAGATTTCTATCATAATGACAATTTAAAGGGATGACTAATTGTTTTCCTCCAATAAATCCAATTAAATCACCCTGACTTGAGGTCTGATGATTTTAAGTGCATGAGCTTCCACCCATGTGCAAGAAAGGGAGTGAATAATTTCTATGGCTGCTGCGCTGCTCTGTTGTGTTTTATACAACGATGTCCCTTTATGTCCCAAAGGAAGACAGAGAGATCTTTTCCTCCCCAATTCACTCCATAGAGAAATGGATAAAAAGGATGATTTGTCCTTCAGGTGTTTCCTAAAGCTGCTGTTGGGAGTGATGCTGAGTGTCAACATACAGAGACATGACTGTCTCCTGGGGGCTGAGAAGATCTGTGTGGGGCTGGGCGAAGGAGATGCAGTTGTTGGAGACTGCTGCCCCTTTGAGCTGGTCCTGGTGATTTACTTGTGGTGGGAATCATGAAAGGACACATGACTTTTGGTAGTGTTTCTGAGTCCTTCTGCAGTCAGCAGTGTCCTCCAAAGGCTGTTGTGTGCGCTTCATCATTGAATTCCTTTTCCTCCAGACCATGTTCCCAGGGTGTATTACGGTTGCTTTCCACCAGCTCCACGCCCTCCCCCCCCCCCC
>Ga0065711_1000115_pt1 | contig 98059 bp, 58 predicted proteins | sample Hoacrofraction12_FD_59098 | JGI IMG/M metagenome (GOLD analysis project Ga0065711, IMG submission 59098) | Hoatzin crop microbial communities from Cojedes, Venezuela - Epithelial fraction 12 v2 (version 2) | ecosystem: Host-associated > Birds > Digestive system > Esophagus > Crop | place...
CCCCTACCACCCAGAGAGCCTCCCCTCCCATCCCAGCAATGTCTCCTGACACCCCGAGAGCCCCCCTGCCATCCCAGAGAGCCCCCATGCCACCCGGAGAGCCCTCCTCCTATCCCAGCAGTGTCCCCTGACATCCCGAGAGCCCCCCTCCCATCCTGGAGAACCCCCTGCCACCTGGAGAGCCCCCCTCCCATCCCAGAGAGCCCCCCTCCCGTCCCAGCAGTGCCCCGCGCCAAGGCTGACAGCGGTACAGGTGACTTTGGGTACCGTCAGCTGAGCCTGTGCATGGGTGTAGTCGCACCCGGCTGGACACAGACGCTCGCGGTTGTGTGTGAGAACTGCACGGCTTCCCCGCGTACCCCACCACAAAATGGAGGGGATTTAGGGATTGATGCTAATCTGCTTCCCCAGGGAGGTAATTGGAAGCGCTGCTCAGAAATATGGCCTGCAGCACAGACAAAGAAATGAATGCTCCCGTTAGGATTTCCTCTCCCTCCCCCCCAGCTGCTGCCCACCACGTTTTCAAGTCAAAAATACATGGGGAGTTTAATGTAGTTGCCACTGTGTCTTATCCGTAGCTTTCACTCTGCCTCCCCTTGCAGGAGCCTAAGCGAGCACGTTCAGTGCAGTGGCAAGATAAGAACTGAATAGAGCTCAAATCAAGGCCACACCAGGAAAAAGATACTTAAAGATTTCAGCGGCAAACCTTGCGAGGCAAGGAGGGGCGGGAACAAACAGAAAAATCCCACCACCACCAAAGCAGCAGTTTTTCAAAGCTTATCTCTGTACTAAGTCCAACAGAATTTTTTGTAAGGACAGCAAAAGAAACCCCAAACAAGCAAAAACAACCCCACCAAACCAAAGCTTGAATACATTGAAACCGAATACATTGATGCAACAAAATGAAAACGTTACTTGATAACAACCATTTTCTCCAAGGCCTTTCAGGAACGGTTCAACCATTTTGCCAGCTTAAGAAAGAAATAAAAATGTCAGCCCAAGGCAAAGAGCAAGTTTGGAAACTAAAGAACCCGAAGAGTTAAAAACTAGAAGCAACTCAACCGGGAACATATGATGGAAAACTGCATGCAACCACCGTCGCTGCCAACTGCACGTACTTGGAGCTGGGTTCTCCTTGCAGGAGGTGGTTACACCTGCAGAATCCCCTTGGCTTCCCCGCAAACCCTTCCTGGTGCGGGCATCGCCCTCGTAAGCGTGGCGCCCGCCATCCGTCTCTGGCTGCTCTGCCGGGGCGGGTGGCGGCACCTGTGACGGCACGGGTGGCAACGGAGCAAGTACCTGCTTGAGGCCTCCTCCGAGGTTTACAGCTCTCGGGGCTGACGTCTGGCGAGAGGACGCAGTTTGTGGCGCTCAATCCCGCGTTCATTTTTAACGCGGTTGTCGCCCGGCAGCCCCGACAGCAGCCGGCTTCCCTCTGTGCTGTGCTGCCCGCAGAGGACAGGCTGTGAGAAGAGACCTGCAGCTGTTGCTGGAGCGTTTCTGTCGGCAGCTGCCTATGCCAGGAGACCTGGGGACATTTTACCATCGGTGGGGACTTACATGAGAAGTACCCACAGCGGCTCCTCTCTTCAAGCCCTCCAGTGTGCTGTGTATTATCCCATAATAAATTGCATAAATACTGAAAATCATTCTGGATTCAGCAGTTGTTGGGGAACACGCAACAAGAACCAGAGGAGGAGTTACTATCGTTTATACTGAACTTCTTTCTTCAAGAACTGCATACCTCCGACTGTGGATACAAGACGATGCAGTCCAGACAGACAGCCAAGCAAAGAAGCGCCGCCAAGACTTCAGGTGATTTTGAGTCCTAATGCTTGGTAACGAGCAATTCCCGAGTTACAGAAATCCCTTGGGAAACAAGGAGGGATAACCTTAGAAAGTCGGCTTCGCACAAGCGACCCGAGATAAAGAGAAGCTGCAGATTCATTCCTGCCATGAGCCTGTGAGGGCTGCTGCTCGCACTCTGCAGCTTCCCACCTCTGCTCTCCTCTTTGGAGGACGTGCCACACGCAGACAGCCAAGCACTTGCAAGCTAAGATCCACGTGTAGGCAGTTGCCTTCTCATACCATGCGCTTAAGCGTGTGCTTGAGCGTACTTCTACAAGAGCTCAATGTCCTGTGAACGCAGGGGAGTTCGCAAGACTGGGCCCACTGGGTGTATCTGGTTTATCTGAGGTTCTTCTTTTGATGGCATACGTTCATTAAGCCTGTCTGCAGCGGTCCCCTGATGACCTAGCGTGGGCCTTGGCAAACTGAAATCCGTAGCTGCTCTGGCATCTCACCTTTTGTTTGATGTTTCTCTCTGCTTTTCATTCTGTTTCCACAGTCAGGAGAGAGAAACAAAGAAGGATTAAATTAGATTCATCTGGATCATTCCGACTGTGCTGAATTTGAAAATACTTTGTGAAATTCCTTCTGCTGTCTGGGGTTTAATCACCAAGGGATTAGATGGAAACTAAAGTATTTGAGGTGTGTGGCACACTGCTATTCTTTAAATACCTGCCATAATAATGTGAGCTTCGCAAGGCTATTGCTAATCCTGAGTTGTTACCTGCCTTCCTGCAATTCCGCATGATTAACTCGAGGAACAGCTTAAAGCGATATTTACCTTTTTTGAGCAGTTCACCACCTTAACCTGGACAGCCCAGCACCAAAAAAACGAAGAAAGTTCTGGCAAGGATTAAAGTTTCAGCCTGCTCTTTCCCCCTCGGTATCCCGATACCTGTCATGGTTGGGATGGGAAGCGCTGGCGGCGTCCTTGACGGAGGCCAACTGCTCCGGCCGCTTTCAGGCTGGGTGTCCAGCGGACAGCTTGCGTGGGTCAGACAGGCTTTGCTCTGCCTCTCCCAGCAGAGCCAGGACTTGCCTCCGCTGCAGGCAGTGACAGCAGAAGCACGTCTTCTGAGCTGGGGACGCAGCCATCCTGAGGGTCTTCTCCACGGCGAGCAGCTGACCGGCAGTTGTGCCTGGGCAGAGGGGTCCTGCCCGACTGGGGCATTGCAGGACAACCTCGTGGGAGTGGTCGGAGGACCACCTCCTCCGTCACCAAGCTTCCTCACAACTCACATTTGATGGAAGAAAGCAACATTTCGAAAGACACTGTAATTATTTTTTTCATCCGGTTTTAATCTTGTTTTTGGAAATTCCTTGCTGAGGAATCACTGTCAAGAAATTCAAATGAAAACAGCAACGGAGAAGTGCAGCTGGTGTTCTTTCACTGTGATAAAGCCAACCTGGATGGCAGGTGCTTTGGGCAATATGAGGGAAAATTGTTTATAGAACTATTTTCTTTGATAAATTTTGTCTTCCAGTAACAAAATCCTGGATGCTCATCCATAAAGCCTCCCATTTTTTTTTGCTACCAGAAGCTGGGGCTTGAACCTTTACCTGCATCAGTTTAACCCCTATTTGTGCTCCTTTGCATTTCCAAGTTGGATCTAACAAGCAAACACAACTTGGGAAACGCCAGCAGCACGCATTGCTCTGACCCACAGCAGGGGCGAGCAGCATCGCCGGGACAGGGAGACCCCAGTACTTCATGCACAATCAGGACAAACGTGCCAAGGGGTTTTGCCGGTCGTCTGGGTCACAGAGAGCGGAGATGGAAGAGAGCAGGTAGGTTTTTACAGTGCATTTTCCTGCCAGAGCAGGATAGTTCCCTGCAGTATCCTCTGGCGTACTGGCCTGGCCTCTTTTAAACGACCTTGGAGGATGGGGAGAGGCAGGAGGAGGGAATCTGCTAGCACCCTCCGGAGTCTAGTTTTAAACTAAACTTTGTTTAGTTTGAATAATATAGCGTGGAGCAAGTGCAAATGGTTATTCGGGTAACTCAGTTACAACGCAATATTTAATGTAATTTTTGCATGCTTTTTCATCTCCAACCTATTTGCTATGCCTGCCACTGTGCCAGTAGCATCAGATAGAGGGGAAAAAAAAAGCAACAAAAATAGCGACAATAGTCCATCATTGCATGATTTCTGCTCTTTCTGTTAGCAGGAGATGGTCTTGGGTGCTTTCTTCCCCTGCGACGAAAAATGAATAGCAAGAGCTGTGATGATTGGCAGCAAGCCTGCGAACAGCAGATGTGAACCTGCACAGCTGGACAAAGAAATGAATGTGCTTTGCTACCTACATTTGTATTAAGGTTGCCCCAGGGATACCCCAGTGTCTACGAGGGACTTAGCATATGAACAGCCAAAGCCATCAGATACATTTACATATATAAGAACACTTGGTGTCCTTTTCAAAGTCAAAGAGAGCAACGATTAAAGCAACTAAAGGAAATTTGGCTGCGTGGTTTTTCTGTCTGATAACAGAATAGCTGAGGGAGGAAATACTAAAAAAAAATAGGCCTGACGGAGGTGAAGAATTTGTGAATTAAACCAGCACGTTTTCATTTCATTTACTGCTGTCTACCATGTTATTACATGGAAATCTAAAAAGGACCTGACTTTGCCTCCTAGACTGCAGTTGCTATGCCAGACACTAAATTTAGGTGTTTTAAATAAGATTTCAATATTAAAGCTTCTTACATAAAAAGGGGAAAACCCTGCTAAATAGGGAAAATTAAAAAGCCTTATTTCTCTCCATGGTGCTTTACTGTAGTTTTGCACTCTGGGGCTTTGCCATAATGTTTGCTGGGATTTATCATCCAAAAAAGTGTGAGGCAGGGAGTGTTTTAATTAAAACCATTTAAAAAATTGGAATTTCCTAGGCTCCATAGCCTGCACATGCTTGTCTCCAGTCGCACCTACCAAGAACCCAGTTCTCCCGTGGGATCTGGATACCTGGTGTCAGGGCAGAGCAGCAGGGCTTCGGGTATCCACCCGCAACGGCGAGGGCCTCAGCATCTTTGGTCTTGGCATTCCCACCCAGGGATTTTCCCCACACCACCAGCAGCAATATCAGAGGACAGAATGCCGCGTCTAACTGTCTGAACAGAAAATAAAGGATAGCCTTTAGAATGGAAGAGGTCCCACAGAGCCATCGAAAGACGGTTGTGTCTATGGGATGCCACAGAGGGAACTCTGGGTTTGTGGTGCAAAGCCGCAGATTTATGCTGAGAGAGGTGGGATAGAGTAAGAGATCTCAAGTGTTTCTGTGCAGCAGAAAATATCAATGCTGCTACTTGTTTCTATTCTGAACCACAACAAGAAAATGCAAAAGCCAGAAATTAAGTGGGAAAAATACTGGTGTATCTAAATGAAAATCAATGTTTTAACGTGGCATTACAAAAGCTTTAAAAAGCAAAACACAACAAAGTACTTCTGTTCAATCAGGGCAATAAAAAATACTGTAGTAAACCTGGTATTTGCCCGTAGCGGCTTGCAGTTTTGCTAAGACTGCTTTTTTTTCACATGGCTGAACAAAAGAGGAAAAGAAAGAAACCCGGCAGCGCTTTGGGATGTTGGAGCCAACAAGATGCTAATTTAGCGCTCTGCCAGCCTGCGTGTTCCGGGATCCCTTCCAGAGCCCTGCGAGAGCGGGAGGCTGCTGCCCCAGAGCTCTGGGGTTAAGGGGCTTTGCACCCTGCTGCACCCCGCATCCGGGGCTCAGACCTTCCTGCCGGGAGTCCTCACACTGCTCCCGTCCGCATAGATCAACACTGAAATACTTCATATTGAAATTCCTTTCAGTACTTAAAGGGGGCTTATAAGAAAGGCGGGGACAAACTTTTTAGCAGGGCCTGTTGCAATAGGACAAGGGCTAGAGGTTTTAAGCTAAAAGAAGGTAGATTTAGCCTGGAAGAAATTTTTTAGCATGAGGGTGGTGAAACACTGGAGCAGGTTGCCCAGAGAGGTGGTGGATGCCCCATCCCTGGAAACATTCCAGGTCAGGTTGTACGGGGCTCTGAACGACCCGATGTATAGTGGTAGATGTCCCTGCCCACTGCACCCAAACCATTCCGTGATTCTGTGAAATCAGAGGACCTCATAAATCAGCATTTCCCATGGGATCACGGTCTCCAGCTCAGTACCCGGAGGTGAAACCGTGTGGATCATTCAGTGCAATTTGGAGGGAGTCAGATTAATTTTGGCATGGGCGATGGAGCACTCCTGTGTTGCTTCTGTTGGTAATTAAGAGAAAGCAAATCACAGGGGAGGACAACAAAAGTACTAATTAACAACACTTTCAATAAGAAAAAAGTTAATAATTTTAAAAAAGGTTGGTTTATGCTTGGAGAAAATCCCTAAATAGGGTAATCATGTTGTTGGGCATTTGACAAATGCACACTAATAATTAAATGGCGGTATTGATTATCCATTTGTATAATCACCAGATCCTTTGTGCTATTGCAGGAACGTTGGAATTCTGCTGCCTTGAGCTTTGGTTTCAGGAAGTGAAAAATGTGCTTAATTTTAAGCTTGCAGACAACAGCATTTCGATCACTGGCCTTCACCTGAAAAATCCACGTCCATTTCCCACCGGCTGGAGAGCCCAATGTACGATCCCGCAAAGCCATGGCAGCCCGTGGGCTGAGCAAAAAGTTCTGCCAAGGCCTCTGACCTGCCGGGCGCTGGGCTTAGCTGGGGTGGGCTTAGCTGGGACAGGCAGCAATGCAGGCTCCCCCGAGCTGCGGGTGCGGGAGGAGAGGGAGGCAGAAGGACCCGTTGACGTTGTTGGCCCAGGGCAGGCACACAGGGGAGCAGCATCTCCTCTTGCTGAAGTGGAAGGGCTTTTCCCAGGGACAGGCTACTTTCTAGCCCTGCCAAGCATCCTGCCCTACCTTTGGAAAATGCACATTTTTTATAAACTGACAGGGAGAAGGGCAGTGACATTGCAACCAAAAGCAATCGCAGTTTTCAGGGGTGTATAATGGCCTTCTGTCACAGCACAAACCACGAGGCAATTTGCTTCAAGCAGAGGATATTTTCCCCCCCCTCCAAACAGACAATAATCCAATAAAAGAGCCCGCTAGCAGGATCCTGGACAACGCGTGACACCATGTTTTCATGAGCATCCCACCGGCATTCTGGCAAGGTACCCGGTGCTCCTGGCACCCGCCGGCGCGGCCGCTCTCAGCCGATGCGCCCTACAGCATTCAAAGGCAAACAGCGGCTCAGCTTGTTGCAGCTTCTCTGTGCTCAGATTGCCAGGCAAATACCCCCAGATTTTTCGTATTATCATGATACCAGGTGTCCTGTTTTATATAAAATGATATCCAGGCAAGTAAGAGAAATTCAGCTAGTTTCTCCGTGCTGAGCGTAGCTGAATGACATTAATTCTCCCTGATAGAGACTTTTAGAGACATCCCTTCATGCTGACAGAGACTAAGAAGCAATACAGGGCACCCAATGAGTTCCTAAACCCAATGGTTTCCTAAGAAGTGCTGGACTGGGTCACCTTTAACATAAACTGGTAGAGTTTCAGCACTGCTTAATTAATGTACAGTTTGGCCTCAGCCATGCAAGAAGCACATTTCTGCCCTTGCACATGTGAACTGAGAGCAACACAACTGCCACTTTGCTTTGGGCTCCTGTTTGGAACAGCCAGCCTTTAATGGCATATAAAATCCAATTTTTGGTAATTAAAAGGGAAGTAAACAAGTTACACTAGCAGGGGCAGAAGGCAAAAAGTAAGGACCCTGGAGCCTTTGGGGTCTTCCAGTGTCTTCCTCTCCTGGCTACTTCTCTTTACGGTTTTCTTTCACATTCACAATGCATTTTTCCATTGGAAAAAAGGTTGCTTTTTCTGAGTCATCTCTGCAGGAAATCTCCCATTCTAGTGGGTCCTCGCTGCTAGGCAGTGGTGGGCACTGGCAGCCGCCTCCTGCCCCAAGGCAGGTCCCATCCCTTGGTGGTGGAGTTGAAACAAAAATACAGACATCCTATTAATAGCCAAGCTGTAGACAATTCCAGATGTGGAATTCGGTTTCTGAAATTACAGACCCAACCAAGGCAGGCCTGAACCAGTAAAATTCAACTGTATTTCTTCTGACTCATAATTGGTTTTTCAGAAAGGTTTTCAGTGAAATTTCTTCAGCAATTCCTGTGTTGTCGCCTGACTCATACTGAAACACCAAAATCATTATTAAAGTGAAATCGTAGCAAAGGGGGTGTGAATACTTGGTATTTACCAGTTTAAAATGCATTGGAAACCATATTTCACTATGGAGCATGCTTTGTCCAATAATTAAATACTGTATTATTTACAAAAGCAAGCAAAAAATCTGTCATAAAGGGCAGAGAGGATGTCAAGAGCTTCAGAAACAACAATTTTGAAATGTAAGGTTAACTTTTTCTTCAATAAACCTTCATTTATCCTCCTGACAGGTGTACTATTTGTGTTCAGCATCCCACCTGCTTTCAGTCTGAAGCCCCCGTCCATGCCAGCCGGGAAGAGGATGCTGAGGGTGAAGGATGAGGCGTTCAGATGTCCCTGTGATGGGCAGCGGTACAAAGAACACGGCTGTGAGCAGTGCTTCCCGATCGTGGGAGCAGAAATGCATGCAGGGGTGGGGGCAGAGGTGCACCCAGAGCCCCCCCCGGCAGTGTAAAGCGATGGAAGAGAGGAGTTGGGCAGGTTGCTGAAGACTCCGTTGCTGAGTAAAGACCCCAAACCTAGTGTGTTTTGCTTCTGTTACAGGGCGATGTGCTGCAGGAGGGCTGGGGGTGCCGTGCAGGCGTGGGTTTGCCCTCCCTGTGGGCTTGCAGCATGGGAGCAGCACCCCGTTGGCTGACGCAAAGCTGGGGGGGACACACGACTGGGCCCCCATCCACAGCAGGAGCCCAGCTAACCCTGCCTGGGTTTTGTAACGCCGTAGAACCCAGGGGCCTGTGAAGGTGGACATCAAAGTTGGTGTGTTTGGGGGAAAAAAAATGCTGCAACAATGATTTCTTTGCTTTTTAAATTAAAACTCAAACTGTTGCTGTGGAAGAAGGGACTGAAAAAAATCCCCCAAGTCCGGGAGCTCATATTTACCTTCTCACCAGCTCTGCAGATACTTAATTTGAACATTGCTTCATGTCCTGTCTCCCTCATGTATCATCGCTAATTAAAGTACACACTCTGCACTTACCCAGACAAGGATGTGGGAGGCAGAAGAGGCTCAATCTCATTTTCCACTGCTGTGTTGCCTCTGCAGAGCCAACCGCAGGGGAAGTGGGGTCCTGCTTAGAGCCCTGTGGCTGAGGCATGGACCCTTTTCCACCACCTCATGTGGTGGAAACCCCCAGCACATGAGTGGCAACCTCCAGGAGAAAGGGCTTGGTGAAAGAAGGGGCTGCAGCTCCCCAGGCAGACTGCTCTGTCCCCAGGCGAGGAAGCTGGAGGAGCTGTGCTGGCAGCAGCTTCATAGGTCTGTGCTTTGGTGTTTCTATGCCCTCCAAACATGCCTCATAACATCCAACTCAAGTGAAATTCAAACAAAGCCTTAGGGCTGTAAGGAGATGTGTCCTTCAGCCTGCACCCCAGAGAGATACCCCTCTGACCTGTCCCCCAGAGCCCAGCCATCCCCGACTGCACGCCTGCTCGCTCCCAGCCAACAAAATGAGATTGCCAACTCCTCCCCAGCTTCTGGTTCCGGGCTAGAAGTCTGTCCCCTTCAGCCTCCCTGCTGCACCCCTGCTCCACTTCACTCCCATTCCAGCCGAAATGTGGGGTGTTTTTGGCAGTGCCCAGTTCTGCAGCCACGCTGGTCCTCACGCTCGTCACAGCCCCACCTGCCCCATGATGCTACAGGTGGCATCAATCTGTAACAGGTAAAGGGAGACTTTAAAGCCTACAAATGCCAGGGAGAAAATAGGCTCAGAGGTTATCAGTGCCTCAGAAGATGGTGTCAGAGAAGAAAACACAGGATGCAGTGTGTTTAGCACTTGGCCAAAGTCACTCCCTCGTCCCTGTCTGCAGCGCCAGTGCATGCTTCACTCTACATGAGCCAAATGCATCTGTGTCCATGAAAGCTGGGGAAAAGCGCTGCAGAGAACTTCCACAGCTCTGAATAATTAATTCCCAGAACTATAAAAAGCTACGAGGGAATGAAATTCAGAAAAATCTAGTTTTAGGATAATTATAGTACAAATCAGGAGAGCGCTTGGACCCAAGAAGGAATCATTAGTAGGACAACCAAGCACAGTGGGTCAAATTCACACTCATCAGAACTGCGTAGCCTTCCACAGAGTTCCTCCCGGGATGGATTCAGCCCAGGGAAAGAAAGCAGACCCTGTAGTTAGATTGATGAAGCAAGTAGAAATCTAAAATAGCACTTCTTAATATAGAAAGCATAAAAGAAAGGAGTGAAATTTTTTCAGGTTAGCATTCCTGCCCCTGCTGTAAACAGGGAGTGGTATTTTCTGAAATATTTTCTTATAACACTAGTTTAACCAGCTTCCCCCCACCCTGCTTCCACTATCATGTCTACTGTGTTACAACTGGTTCTATAAAATGTGCATTTGTTTGAAGACCTTATCACATCTGGGCTTTTTTCAAAGCTCCAGACGCTGGAACTCACGCGTTGCTCGCGAATGCAGACCTTCGGTTTTCAAACCAGTCATAGTTCTAGTCTGTATTTTTCATGGCAAGTTTGCAAACACTAACCCTGAGCCCTGAGTGACCAGCAATCAAACAGATAGTTTCTTCCAGCTCCCCAGTTTTTAAGCTACTCATTACAGTTTCCAGTTTAAGATGTTGAATCCTTGGGAATGTTTGTTTAACTCACCACCCTCACGTAGGGAGGTGTGGGATTTTTACAGTTCACAGGCTAACACATGTAGTCCTGCTGCATACTGGGCATGTTTTAACTGAATGCTGGAGGAACCAATGTTGGGTGACTGGTTTATGGCTGGCAACTCCAGTGCCTCTGGCATTGCAGTGGGCTCCCCAAGGCTCCACACAGGGCTCTCTGGGACAGACTCTGGCCTTTCCATGGTGCTCTCTGGTAAAAGGGTGTACCCACAGAAGGGCAGAAGTTTATTGGCTTTTTTAAATAACAGCCACAGATCACCTGAGAATTCAGTTTTATGCAAGCCAGGGGTGGCAGGCTGCTCACAAACAGGGACATAATCACTGCTCTAGAAGAGCTGTTCTAATCTCCAAAGCCCTGTTTCAGCGTGACTCTTGGTGGCACACAACCAGATGCTGCCGGTTTTATGTCCTGGCCAAAGACACGTGCAGAATGGCAGAGGGGTCTGTCCTGTGTCAGCTTCTGTTTCTGTGGGTTCCTTGTTATGGCATTATTCATTCCCCGTATGAAGTTATTGGATACAGTCATAGCATGCTATCAAAGAAGTGCTCTTTTCATAGTAGGGAGCCGTGATTCTCTATAGACTTCATTTATTAAGAGCATTGGCATCCTTCAAAACAAAAGGCTCTCCTATAAGCCCAGGCCATTCTTTCAATTGAAAATGTGCATAAGAGGAGGCATGTGTTATAAGCAGATATCATCTCCTTCAGTTATAAGTGCAGGGGCTGTTTGACACCACACAAAGCAACTGGAGAGGAAGCAAGGATTTCTTTATCAATCAAAAATGCATCCAGCTCTGCTGTGGGGTTCTTGCTGCAAGGGGAACAAAAGGCCACGTCTATGAGACTCAGCTCTTTAGAGCTCTTAAGCTGTTAAGTGGGTGGCAGGTAAAGCATCATATATTCCCCTTGTGTCCAAACCATTAGGGTCAGTTGAAGAGAAGAGCATCTGATAAGGGTACAGAGGATGAAGAAATGGAGAGTATGCTTATTAGCTTACAGACAAGGCAAAGCAAGCAGGAGCTGCGGGCACAGAGGAGAGCAGGATGACAATTCAAAACGATGCTGACAAGTTTGGGAAAAGGCCTGGAAAAAAAGATGTGGTTCAGTAGAGACGCGTGTGAGGTAGGCAGGAACAATCAGCTGTGCAAACACAGGCTGGGTTCAGCTGTGGCAGCTCTGCCAAAAACAGGTCTGAGAGGGTGGTTATGGATTGCAGAGTGAACATGAATCAACAACGTCACATTGTTGTGGAGAAGACAGATGTTCTAGGGTAGATAAAGGACAAGCAGAGCCCATACAATGGGAAATTACCTTTCCACACCACCCAGAGTGATGCACCATGGCTTGAGGAGCGGCACTTGCAGGGAGCCCAGCTGTGGAGCAGGGAGGTGGAAAACAGCAGAGGCTGGCTGAACTGGGGTTTAGCCTAAATATGGGAAGCCTGAAGGGAAACAGAATCCTCCAGCTATGTAAAATCTTGTCTTAAAGAGAGGGGGATATCTGTGGTGAACAGGAGCAATGGGCTTAAATTAAAGCAAGTAAGAGTCAGAGTGTGCATAGGAAAAAAAATTTCTACAGGTAAGGGCAGCAAACCGCTGGACTGGACTGCTGGAGGGGATTGAAATTTCCATCACACTATGAACAGGTCAGACAAGTGGCTGTTAGAGACGATAAAGTGATACAACCTGCCTTGAGGCTGGAGAAAAGATTGAATGAGCCCTTGTGAATCTTTCTAGCCCTGTTTTCCTGTGATTTATCAGAGGATTCGGAGCTGCAGTGTTCCAGTGTTCCACATTTCTAGGGTTTAAAAATGCAGCTATACTGGCCAACACCACAGTGGAGATGTTGGGAGAAAGTGGAAGCACTCTTGTCTAAGCCCAGTGACACCCTGCCACTTTTGGAGCAAAGCCCCCATGAAGTCACCAGCAAGCTGTTCTCCGGTCTCCTTGGGAGCTGGGAAAGTGACACTCAAAACTTTTGTCTCCAGTTTTTGTGGAACTAAAATATCAACAACAAATTACAGTTTTGTCAAAACAAGAGCAATATTTCAGTTCAGTTTCCAGGTTGTTTAAGCCTTTTCTCTCCCGCCACCCCTTGTCAACGTCTAGGTCTCTTCAAAGTCAAGGTGAAAGAAAAAACCCTCAAGTTCCTGCCCTGGAAGTGCCAACACCAAGCCGTCGACTTTTCTGAATTCGTTCTGCATTTTTTAGCAGAAATGATTCACAAATTGAGATTCACATGGTCTTTCAGTCCCCCAGAAGCTATTATGAATATGTTGGCTCAGTTCTGGTTCCTTCATTTGCTATTTTTGGGGGAAGCAGCAGTGCCTCCCGCTGCCTAATAGCATGGTGGGTGACAGAGAAGGACAAAGCCAGACTCTTCACAGAGGCACATCACAAGAGGACGAGGGACAGTGGTCACAGAAGCAGTGAGGGAAATTCCACTTAGAAATGAGGAAGAGATTTTCATCATGAGGGCGGGTAGTCAAACACTGGAAAAAATTGCCTAGGGAAATATCTCCATCCTGAAATTTCAGAACTCAACGGGATGAGGGTCTGGGCAACCTCACCCAACTTTAGCTATACTGGGATCATGGGTGGAACTAATACCCCAGAGATCCATGTACAATCCCAATGGAGGTAAACCAGAAGTTTCCTAAGTGACAGCAGAATTTCCCGTACTTCTTCATACCTAGAATACACTTTTCCCCTGGATTTAAGTTGGCAACAATTAGTGTGTCTGCCCAGCCTACCCTAGTCCTACCTAGTGCCACCAAGCAGCTGGTCCAGGACTCGCTGCTGGGTCTGTTGCACACCACATCCCAACCCGCAGCTTTCCTTGACTCATGTCTCTAGCTGTGTTCTAGAGGCTGGTTGATAACGACAAACATCTCATTTACCTGCTTTGTTTCATTAGAACAGAAGGCAAACGAGGTACATATACCAGCACAGTCTTAAAAAAAAAAAGATAAATGAACACCCTTTCTTTCACTGCTGCGCCACTGCAGCGTAGGAGAGGACAATTTATGCTGACTCCTTTCCCTTTCTCATAGTTTGTTGTTTTTTCAGGGCCTTAGTAAATCTGCCAAATGCCAGCCAGAGAAGACGCACCAGAGCAGTAATGGCTGTAATCAGTACAGTCTCAAAAAGCGCTTTACAAAGACTGCAAAGCTTTCTCCCTATCTGAAAAAAAAGTGAAAACCATCAAGACTAGCACGTTACTCAGATCATAATGAGCACCTTAAAGCCCTGAAGGCAACCGATTCTCCCGAGTCTCACACATGTTTTCACATAGGCTTTGCACCGGGCTGCACCAAGCAATGCTTGCCTTCACTTTATCTGCTAAACGTCTAGCCATGATTACAGGTCACCAGAAAGGGCAGAAGCCACTTTGACTTTCAGAGCCAGGGTGATCTGGCAGACCAGGGCTATTAGGAGTTGACTGTCTTGTAACCAAGCCAGTTTAGCACGGTTCTGGAAACCCTATGCTGACGAAACCATGACAGTGTACATAAGGAAACTGTCCTGTCTTCTTGCAACACTTCTCTGCCTATTAGCCAGACAATACATTTTTAGGAGAATCCTGTTTCTTTGCATAGAGGTCAGATACCTAAAGCAAAGATAATATTTAAGAACAGCACAGATAATTCTTGGTTAAAAAATTAAAAATCTGAACATACCTTTACATCCACCATTATAAAGGGATACGCAGGGTTGACAGGGCTTTCATCGACTTCATGGTGTGGCTCTCCTGATCAGCGGGGTACTTAGTCGTAGGTGGTACTAAAAGAGCCTTTCCGGGTGCTTGCATAGGCAAAGGGTGGACGAGACAATCGATCTGCTTGATTTTAAGAAGACAGATTTATGAAGAATAATTGCCTTCTAACTTGGCAGAGAATGTGTACTGCCTTTAAGGGATTCACAGCTGTGTCCTGTTCTCGTGGAGTTAACTGAGCTTAGAAAAAATCATTTGATCTATTCTTCCTTCCTTCATTCAACATAGCTGAGAATCTCCTAGGATATTTCTGTTCAAATTGCAGCAGGCTTTCCATGTCAATGTGTTGGCAGTGAGTATCTCTCACACTGATGGCATTTTCTACGTGGAAAGTATCACCAACACGTACAGCAGACAGCAGCATATACATCACCCAAACGGCTGACTCTGTGTGTTGTGGGAAAACCAAGATGGGCTACCTTTTTCTCAGACTACGAATGCAGGCTGCCTTGAGCAACATGAGTTCTGCAGCCAAATTCCCAGATTTTGTACCATTTCTGTGCTAGATTGACAGCTCTAGCATTTAGCTTCATTTAAAGCTAAGCCACAATTAAGTACAAAGAAAACAGATCAGGCAGCAGAACCACTCATGTTTGTAACGAGCTTCCAAACTTCATCCATCATTTCCTGCAACTCTGTGCAAAGATGTCTGGCTCTCGCCTTTTAAAAAGACAGATTTCTTTTAAAGTTCATGTTTGCACAGTACTTGAACACAGCTGGAAACTCCCTGCATAGCCTTCTTCCCAGCGAAGAGGAGGAGGCAAAATCCCCTTGCAGGAGCTCCTGAAAAGTGACTACAGAATTAAATGAGTAATACAAAACCCACAAGCCTAAAAGAAGAGGGAAAAGTAAATATCAGCTCCAAAGAGATGCCTTTTATTTCTTTTCTTTTTTTTTATTCTGGGTACACGATACTGCTGCAATAGCCTATATGATGTTGATGGTATCAAGATTGAAATGAGCATTTATAGAAATATGATGCAGACACCATCAGAAACGGTTTGCACACCCTCTCAGACTTATTTACCTGCCCTGACTCAGACTCTGAAGCTCATAATTTATCTTCTTATATGAAGAACCAGACCAGAGCTACAGAATCATATTTCCAAGGTAAATAAATAACACTGACAGCGAACGCTGCCCAATGAAAACTGTGTTTCTAGGAAAGTGCGTGAACCCTGTTCTCTGTGAGGGCTGAGCACATCATTTCTCCACTGAAAGTGTGTCTCAGGGCTAATTTCTTTCAAGCAGACTTTTGCAAGGCAAGAAGAGTCCTGTTGTGATACACACAATGTCTGTCAGGCTCCGCTGGACATAGAGTGACCCAGACATTGCCCACGTCCATGTTAGGACCCTGCTATGCGCCAGCTCCTTCCTTCAGTCCGCAGGAAGCAAACCCTGAGCTTGGTCCCAGCCTGGGGACCAAGCCTGCAAGGAAGAGGGCCACAGACTTGTGCCTCATTTTAGACTCCCTGTAAGTCTGGATGAAGCAGCATTCAATAGTCAATATGAAATTTATGTTAATATATTGTTAATATTGATGTTTAAAGTTATATATTTCTGCAAAATCAAAAATTTGGGACTTCTGGATCCTACTCAGTTTTAACAGTAAGACTCTGACACACTTTTTCATGTTAATGTGGTGATCAAAAACGGCCATTTAGGCCATCTGTCTGCCAGAAAAGCATTGCCCTAGAGGAGTATGTTTTCCAGTCTTGTTTCAAATACCTCTGCATTCCCCAGAGAGGCCATCCAAAGGTCTGTTTCATGACCTGCATATAGAATTTCTCTTGGCACTGACAGGATATGCATATGCTAAAGGCACAGAGAAGTCAAACGAGGCTTCAGGAAAAATTTCCAAATGAGTAAGTTCAATTATTTGAGTTTACTCTTGCAAATTCATTATGACTTTCTAGCAGTTCTACAAACAAGAATTCAGCAACCATGGGATCATTCATATTGCATCCCATCGAGGTGGTCGAACTCAGGATGCAACTGTGAGCACAGGGAAAGGTCCCTGCTCTGTACAATGTCACGACCGCACTCAAACAGCTCTGAGAGCCGGCAGCCCCTTGCACCACTGCGCAGGGGGCCTGCCCAGACTGCTGGGTTGTCTCCTGGCCCCCATGCCCCAACAAGGGTGCACCCCTGAGCTCCCTGCAAGACAAATCATCTTTCACAGAAGCCTCCTCTGTTGGATTCAAGAGTGCTAATCTTGTATTGGAAATGTATTGCTCTTACAAATGTTACTACCAACAAACATTTTGCAAAGACTCAAGGCTGCTTCTTCAAAACAAGCCTGCATCAGTCATTCACATCTGCAATACTGCTGCTCACATCTCCCTGGCTCTGAATGGAAGTACAAAGCACCCCCCTCCAGCCTCCTGCCTGCATGACTCAGCTGCATCGCTCACTTCTCCCCCAGTCTTTCACTTCTTTTGACCCCAGCCAAGGTATCACACCCAGCCTGTGCTCAAGCTGCAGGACTGCCACTTTCCTATGATCAACGTCCCTTAACTACCCACTGAGTTTAATACCTGCCCGATCCATTCATTGCATCTCCACATCGACCCTGCTCAAGTGCTGACAACCCTTCACAGCCCTTACATTGCCACCCAAGCTGTCTCTCCTGTAGGAGATGAGCAGCCCCTTAACCCAGAAGCCAAATCAGTGCTAGGGTTGGCCATACAGATGTGAATGGACTGTTTCAGGTTTGGCGTGGAAGCATGCAGAGCTCTTTATTTTGTGCAGCCGGTGTTAATACAAAAGATATTAAGTTCAATATCTCCTCTCTCCTGTACTTGTCTCTCTTGAAGTATCATGCATCCATGCTATGATGTGCTCTGCCAGTCTGACCCAGTTGTCTTGGTGAAGCTTGGCAAAGCAACTCAGTCCTTGGCTGATATTATATAAGATATTAGAGTGTTCTGAAACGCGTCTGCTAGCATTTCAACAGCACTATTCAAACGCTATCACTAGAGACTAGTCTGCTTAATGCTGTGGCCGCATTGCCCGGGGGTGGCCTTGTCCTGCAGCAGAGAAGGCTTTCCACTGAAACGTCTCAGTGCTTTTCTGCTTCCCTCTGATGCATTGGCCTGTTGTCTCTTGTGTGTATGGGGCACCTCAGGTGTCTCTATGCTCCACCCCAAAGCAGTCCTTACCCAGGCTGGGCTGTTTCAATCTGTGGATCCCCTCAAATTAAGCTATAGCAGGGACAGAAAATTCTTCCCTTCTGTGTCAATTTTACCTGACATTATTTCTAGTCCATTTGCTGGGGAAGATGCTAAAGAAATCCACTCATCCTGAATTTGATCTTGGAAGGTTATATGTCCCATTGGTCACAGACCCACTTGCCTCCCCACCATCTTCTCTTGCTTCGTATTCCAGCTCCTTCCCATGCTTTTTACCCTGCTCCTACTCCTATCACCCAGATTACCCTGTCTATCTTTACATCTGTTCCCCACTCACTAGTCTGCCTCATCTTCATCTGCTTTTCACAGCTCTGCCTTATGCATCCGTATGCTTCAACTGCAAGTGTAGCATTTCTTTGCTCTTGGCTCCAACGCCCAGTTACAAAGGAAGAGCTCCAGAGACTATGCTGGGCTGAACCCTTGGGTTTGGAGATGAAATCATCCAAGAACTTACCACTATATATCTAAAGCGTAAGTGAAATAGTGATTTTTTTTTTTTTTCAGAGGTTTATATCTTGGCCAGATTTGGGTGAGAGGGAAGACTGAAAACTGATCCAGCTGCAAATCAAACCCTCCTACTGAGCTTCAATTCCTGCTCAAAACCAAGGCACTGCAGTTTGGGTTAAAGAGCTCCAAGAATTCTGACTTAAGGAAATTAAACTGGCTTGTGTCAGACTTTTTCCAGATCTGCTGGATCAGCTTTGCTGAAGCCTGCAAAGCCACCGAGCTCTGGGATAGGCAGTGTAATACGTAATCCACTTGGATTCAAGGCTGTTTGACTAAGCAGACGCAACTGAAAACAGGAGTGGAAAACGAAATTGTTTAGGAACTCTAAGTCTGCACAGCTGTACAACATGAAGTGTCCTTCTCCTCCAAGAATCTGCAGGCACAGAGAAAAGCTAAGCCTTGATGAAATACAGGTTATCTGTAATAGTCTTCATATTCAGTAACATACAAAATTAGAACCTAGCAAGCTTTATCTACACTAAGTGCCAGAAAAACGTCAATTTCTGTTGCCACTAGTCATTTTGAGCCCTGGTTCAAACTTCTGAAAGGCAAAAACTGAAAGACTAAGTCACAAGCTGAAGGAAGACCTTTCATGGTTATGTGTTATAGCTCAGGAATCCCTTGCTCAATTACCCAAAAAGGTAGGTCTCTACCCTGCACCACTCTGCAGAACATGACATTTCCAAGTAATTTGGGCCTGTCATGGGCTTTAGTTTACTCTTAATTAGAAAGGGGTTCTCACCTCAAAGCAAAGATGACATTTGCTCTCATTTGCTGATGGCAATTACATGTTTACCTACCACTCAACACAGCAGAGCCCTAAGCTTTGCCCTTTGAGTGTGGCAACAATATCAATCAACAATATTACTTCTGTATTACCAGCACAACTTCTCCCCAGCTCATTCTTTCCATCTCCACTCTTCACAGAAGCAGGTGCCATTGCTCCCACTTCAGTAACAGCAATATCTGCAGTCTTTGGCTCATGTCCTGCCCTGACCCTGATGCTGCAGGCTGCCCTTCCTACCCCAGTCCTCTTTCACACGTGTGGACCCAGACATTTGTCTCTGAAGAAGAGTGAGAACTCTGTCCTCCACTTCGTGAGTATCTTCATTTCCTTTCCAGACGAGCCTGGGACACCAGTTTATCTGGATTTGGAGATCTATTCTACCCAGCCACCTATGGTAAAGGAGAAAAAAATGGTGCCTCTGTCTTGGAGATCTGCTAGACGTTGTTTCAGCTTTTCATGTAAACCTTCCTCCTTGCAGATTACAAGCTGCTGGACCATCCCCAATCACACACACCCAAGTTGGCTCTGAACCTATCTACACAACACAACCCCTGGGCAAGGCGGCTTCATCACACCACCCTCATCCTCAGCCACACGTGCTTTCTCTAGTTGCTGTCACAGCCTTAGTGGAGGATTTCAGCACTTCAGAAGCTATTTTGCCACTCTGCCTTCACAACTTCATCTTCACGAGGTCTCACGGTTGTACATCAGGGTGTTGCTGTCTCTAAGAACAAACCCCTGCAAACACCCACCTTTGAATAGCCAAGCAGCATCAGCTTCTGATCGCCTCTTGCAGACTGTCATGCCTACTGATTCCCTCCTGCAGACCCTCACAGAGTTATAAAACTTGCACAGCGTGACTGTAATAACTATACAGAAGATTACCCAGGTCTTTCACTGCACAAAATTTTAACACACAGAGCCAAATAATATCCTTAGTCACTTACTGCAAAGAATGAAACAAACTTCAAACAGAAAATAGAGCTTCTCTTCTCAACAACTCAGAAGAAGATATGACTCTGTAAATATATCTTCACCCATTATGTAAAATTAATTTCCGTATCAGACGAAGCCAAAGAATTATTAGGATGAAACGTTGCTTAAAATTGTCTGCAATTACTGATTTTATCAGTTACTAATTACAGCTTTAAAAAAGTCAATGCCATCTAATAGTGTCCGTATTTTATCTGCTGAGAAATCTAATACTTTCAGAAAAGAAACAATATCAAACCGCATGGTCAGTCTTACTTGGAAGAAAAAATATGAATCTGGGACCTTTAATCTTCAACAGTAAGGGAAAGAAAATGGTGAAACCTGGCTGCTATATTGCAGAAGCACATGGACGGGGAGAAGAAATAAAATTCTTGTGATATGTAGGGAGAACGTCTTACAAATAATGCAGATGCAAGCATAAAATATTCTTTGTTTCTGGAGCTGGTAATAAAAGACAATAAAATTGCTGCAAATTCACACCAATACTATCAGTGCATGGTATTTAACATATAAATTAAAATTCTGTCAATAGCCCCAGGTACAGAGTGGTGTGCGTATGCAGAAGGTATTAGTTTCTGAAATTCAGGAGTGCAGTGGTAAACATCTCATAATCATATTAACATCTCTTTTCCCCATAGTTTATGTAACATATTACCACCCAGACGCTGCTGTTTACCCTACGGCAGGATCTGGATGCCCTGACTCGGGGTCCCGTTGTGTGAGAAGCTGCAGTTTCAGTTGACGGAGGCTGTGGCTACTCCCACCAGGTACCGACAGGTGGGTGAAGGGCAGGGAAAGGCAAGCAGTGCCTAGGCAGTAAGCAAATCCTGAAAAAGGAGCATGTCTTGTCTTCATTTAAACGCACTCATCAATGCCTGGCACAAGTAAGCATAATGAGATTAATCTAGTAGCAATGAAAATCTCTCTCCAAGGGATAATCAGCCCCCTCCAAGAGCTGTGCATGGGGAGATGCATCCAGCATTTCTCCTGCCGCGGCAGGCAGCGAGGATCCTGTCTGTTCCCCACGTGCCTTTGCACAACGTGATGCATCTGAAGTGATCCCGCTCCAAGCGCCCGGCGAGGGCAGCTCCCAAGGGAAGGGCATGGCACACTGGGAACTGCTCCAAGCCGCAGGGCAGGCAGCGCCTCGGCAGCAGTCTAGGCCTTCCCTCTTCTTTCACCCCATGCCATTACTTGATCCTGCTCTACAAGAAAAGATATTTTTTCCTCCTCCTCCTCTCGTCTTTTCAAGAATCAGCTTTGTTAGTGTTCTGGCTGCCTAAGCAGTACCAGGAGAGCTGCACTAGCTCTGATGGCAATGACATCGTAAGCCTTGTTTTGAATCTGATAACCCTATTACAGATATTTAGCTTGAACAAGTTTAATACACAAAATTTCAGCATGTAACAGCCTCCATTTTCAATATAGTTCTATTCATATTTTCTTTGCTAAAAAGGATTTTTTTTTCTTTTTACATTTTTAATCTGCGTTTTAAGACTAGCTCCATCTCCTTGATCTGGTCCATCCACAAAAATAACTCAGTCAAAAGAAGTCTGCCTGATTGTACTATATTAATGATTTGGGGTGAGAGCATCTATTCTAAAACTATGCCTCAGATCAGCAACTGAAATACAATCTCCCTAATTAGGCGGTCTGTTATAATTTGCTTTAAAAAGCTACATGTGATCAGATCAAGTCATCTGACTCCCTGAAATGTTTAAATGTCATTATATATGCATCTTATGATCGAATCTAATGTGTGTGTTATCCAAAAGCTTACCGCAGTTCTTTGCTATCCTGACTTAAATCTAGTTAGGAATGTTATTCATAATTGTTGTTTCAATAGGAGCCCACTCCTGAATTACCCTCATGATCAAGACTCCTGTTCAGTGGGTGAATTTCATGGTCTTGCAGAATTAGGCCTCACATTATCACAATTATGTGCAGAAATTGCATGACCTTGTTTTGTATTTCCCTGACATAAAATTGTGTGTTTCCTATTAGTTCCTGATTTTTTGTCTGATAGTACATTGATAATTTCTTCCTGAGCACCGAGTATAATGTACTCGGCAATTTCAGCCTCAGAAAAGAAGCAATTATTTTGCTTACAATGCTTTATGAATGAAGTTCACAAAGGTCTAGACAGAGGTGGCAGCTATTCTCTATACAATCTGATATTTGCATGTTAATTGAATCCTCCTCCGAGAAGGCCACCCTGTTTAGCTCATCAGAGAAGCAAGAAAGCTAATTCATACATCAGAAGGGGTAGATGAAGAAGGGACACCATTACTGACATGAACAATTACTACATTTCTTTTATATTAGAGTTAAAACACACACGTATGAATAAGCAAGACTCGGTCCATGGTTGCTGTTAATTGGCATCCTTTGCAGTCAATGAGGCTATGTGGATTTGCACTGGCCGAGACTTGGACTGATGCGCCAAAAGAGTCCGGGAGGAGTCTGCTGAATTCCGGGGAGCTCTCAGCACGGGATGTGGAGCAGTGCGCCAGGAGGAAGCTGGAGGAAGACACCCGGAGGAAGCTGTGGCATCTGACGGCCGTTGGCACATCTCTGCCGAGTCCCTGAAAACAAAAAAAACACAAGCTCAGGGTGTCAGAGGCACTGTCCAGAGAGGAATCCCCAGTTCCTTCCCAATCAGGAGACCTCCATTATCAATGCTAAGGTTTACATGGAATAGCTACAAAATCGCATTAAGACTTTAGCCAGACTATATTACTCAAGTCACTCAACCGTTCCCTTTGATTTTAATCTGTTGCCATAGACAGACATCATGCGTGACTCTCTAGCTGTCGTATCTTGCTTGCAGACTTGGAAGTAAGATTACGAGACTATTTTGATTCATCAGCCAGGCAGAACTGTGCACTGAGCTGGCAGCTCACCAGAAGATGCTGAAGTACCCACACAGCAATAGCTCGCTCCTAATGAGTTGACCCTGACCACTTGCAACTTTCACCAGTTTCAACAAGTCCTGCCAAGTGCAGATAGAAATGAATTCATTTTAATCATACTTTGCATATTTTACTTGAACTAAAAGAAACCCCATTCTTCTTGGCTGGCATCCACCAGAATACAACATTTTGCAGCTTAAAAGATATAGGTCCACATGGTACTTTCTGATGACTGGGGGATAGACTGTATTTGTACATCCAGATTGGCAATTTTTATTGTAGCTCATAATTTCCTATTTTAAAATGTGAGTTAAAGTTTTGTTATTTGCTTGTGACTTTTTTCTTAGGTAATTTGGGTCAAGCTGTGTTTGAGTCAAACTACAGATACAAAGCACAAAAGCAACTTCAAAAAAAAAAGCAATTATTGTGGTTGTACACTCATGAAATCCTTAATGAAATGTGATTGCTATTGAAAAGGTTTCTTGTTTATTAACATATGCATTTTTTACAGCAAGTGAGTTGAACTGGCCATTATTAACCATAAGGTTCTTTAAGACATTAAAACCAGTAGAGCTGGTCTCTTCACATGCCACTTCTACTTCTGTGTTAGTGTAGAAAAATCACACTTTGTCTTTCCTATTTCAAAATAGTTTTTCAGCTTTCAATTAACTTGTCTTTGAGCTGAACTAGATGAAAACGCTGAAACAAAAACCCCACTGAATTCCTGCTGAGATGAAATAGCTGTAAAACTGTCTTATTATTTTGACAAAAATCTTGTTTTAGATGCTTGTCTGGTGACTTTTATGAGCTTAATGCTCTATCTTTTTCAAGCTTTGGAAATACATGATGTCATTCTTAAATACTGTATTTCATTTACCTCAACTTAAATTCTCAGGTATTATAGCAAGTTCTGGCCTTAATACACTTGTCAAGATTTCATGTCTTAAAACAGATCATCTGTTTCATTACTGTATTTTGATTTTAACTTTGTTTCATACCAAAACCTGTTTTAAATAAATATCTTCAGTTTTTTAAAGCAACATAATTTTCTATAATGGCAAATTAAATTCACTGTGGATAAATAAACATGAGAAGAACAGTTCTTGCTTTACTTCCATGATAGTAGTTTCTGAACAAACCATTACCACTCAGGAAAAAGATCCTGAAGCTATAATAGATGTAATGAGCTGTAAAGAGCTTGAATAATGACACGAAAAATGTAGTTGATGATACAGAGTTCTTTAGAACAGAAAAATCTGAAGATGACAGAGGAACTTCAGAAGGACCTCACTGGGCAGCAACAGGGCAGCAAGATGGTAGTTAATTTATGGATAAATACGAAGTGGCACACATGGAAAAAAATGTAATCCTACCGAACAATGAATTTTAAATTATGTTTTTCCATATGGTTAATAGATAGGATAGCTTTTTAAAAAAATCAACACAGTAACTGTTAAAAGCAGGAACATCAAAATAAGAAGAGAAGCAAACAACACAAAAGAGATTTTCCTTGTGTGACTGGGACTGTGCAGCGAACATCTCCATCCATCACATGGTGTGTGGGTCCAGTGCCCTCCACCTCCAGCAGCATCGACTGAAGCTGGGAGAGACAGAGAAGGGCAACAAAGACTCAACACACCAGTCAGCTTCAGACCAGTAGAGACAACGCATCGGAGGCACCACAGAGAGCCACAAAGTCCAAGTAGGACACTGAGGGCAAACAGGATAATCGTCTCTGCCAGTTTTGTTTGATGCTCTCCAACTGGACAAAATGGTGAACATGCAGAAGATACCTGATTATGAAAATCTCTAGACTTCCTTGCCACAGGTTACAAAAAGCTTGTGAGTGCAAAAAATGGAGTTACACTAATCTGGAGGAGGATGGGAGCCAATTGAAGAATATGAACCTGGAGAAATACCACCCGTGGCTTTCAACAGGTTGGAGATGCAGGTGGAAAGAAGGTGTGAACATGTTGCCACATGCTCACTCTCTTCCTTCACTCTTCTATAACTCTGAAAATCACCGTATTTCTGCGAAGGGCTGGATCAACATCTAGGCAGGATTCTGCACTTGAGCACTTCCTTGTGCCTAAAACCATAACCTGTAATGTGCTAATAGCTGTTATGTTTTACCAGGTAAAGCCATTCCCTAAGCACGATACCAATATCCTGCAGACGGTGGTAACACTTCAGAAATGAAATAGGAAATGTTTCTCATGGAGAAACAAGCAAGGTTTACTTTCATTTCTGTTTAATATGTTTAGTTCTGGTATTGCAGATAGCAAAACCTTTGAAGGTGCTTAAGCATTTGGAATTATTAAATGCTATCAGAAAGCAATCAGAAAACTCAATCTATTAGCCTGATTGCTACAACAGCAGTAAAAGATTCATTTATCAAATAAGTCATAAAAGATTCAAGTATCCTTGACCACTGCCTGACTCCATCTCACAAAACACATTTCAGCATCTCTAAGGATCAAAATATAACCCTGACAGTCAGCATCCAAATGGGACCTCGCCAGCTTGACTGGAACTCTACTTACGCATCTTAGTTAAATTTCCAGTTTGGCAGCAACTTAGAAGGAACCTATAACAACAGAAACACAACATTGCCTTTCACCTACGCAGGCATCCATAGTACCTGAATGGGCAGCAGTATGTAAGAAGATAATTCAGCCTCGGGAATATAAACCAGCAAGGTTATTACTGTTTTGCATCTTGAAAAAAGTGAGCTATTTCTACACCTTATCACAGCAAGCGCTGGGACACTTCGCTGCATAAGGCTTCGTAGAGGACCAAGTGCAGTTGGAGGCGTGACAAGATCTTTGCAAAATCTAGGACCCATTATTTTTAAAGAATGTTATCATCTAGTCCTGGATTGAGGAAAGTGTCTTCATCCACCCTCTTGAGATAGTGTGGCCATCAGCAGAGCTTGCTGTCTCCAGCTGCAGTGGCCGGATGGTGGAAGAGGGCTGGGAAACCTGCCAAAGCCTGAGGGCATGGTGACCGGAGGCAAGCTAAAGACGGCAAGTAGAGAGCGTAAGGGACAAAAAAGAATGACTCGGTCTCTCAATTTTTTCTGGTTTAACATCCCATTTAAAACATTCACAACGATGCCAGGCTCATATTTAGTCCCTTTGTTTCTACCAGTTCTCAAGCACTTTGTGAAGAGAGGCAGAGCTATCTCTCCTCCACGCCCGCTCTGTGCCAGCGCATCGCCCCGCACTGCCTGCACACTGGGTCGCAGCCCAGCTGCACATCTTACTTTCTTTAAGAGTTGTGCTAAGAACATCTGCCAGGAGCAAAGCCAGTGTTTATCCACCAGGTTTCAAGAGCCAAAAGGTTCTCAATTTAAATCTCCCCGAGTACTCCCCTGCCCACAAAATTAGTGTTTTGCTGTCATGGAGACAGACAACTGCGTGCTGATCTCTGCACTTTTGTCTGAACAACAAGAAGCACTTGCCTGAAACCAATACGGATGAACTAGACTGTCCACCACTGGAAACAGTTCAGCTGTTAATAATTTGCTGCTTGACAGAAGGGAGACATAAAAAAAGAAAACATTTCCTTCCCCTGCTTTGCCACGACCTTTCTTTCCTGGAGGTTTGAGAGTTTCTTGATAATGTAAAACCTAAATCTTTCTTTCTGCAAATTTAAGCTTCTCATTTCTTATCCTCTCCACCAAAAGCACAAAGAACCGATTTCTGCTTTCTTCTCCGCCTCTCCCAGGAGCCCCATGCCAGGGTCACCGTGAGCCTGCTGCCTCTGTCAGAGTGGGGCTGCCACCCACCCTCACGTTCGCTATCTTCCCCCACACTTCAGCACCTTGCATTTGCCACCACTGACTCACCTCCTACAGCTTTAGTCCATTTTTTGAAGGTTATTTTGAATTCTCACCCTGCCCACTGATGCACTTGCGGATATTCCTGGTTGCATGTTGTCTGCAGATTAACAAGCTCAGACTGCCTTGGTCCATCATCCAGGCAATCACTGAAGAACACAGAGCAAAACCACATCCAGGACGGATGCAGCAATGCCCAACAGCAACCTCATTCCCTTTTGAAGTGAACCGTTACCACACTTCATACACAGTTATCAATTAACCTCTCACATATGTCATGGTAGGTTCAGCCAGACCACGTTTCCCTCGCTGATCAGATGGGACATTCACATTTAACATCCAAAGCCTGAGGACAGTATTTCTGTTTCTCTCTTGATTACGTTGGCTTTCATCAAATTATAAAGAGCAAATAGCTGGGAATTTAGAAGACTGGGTTGTATTTGCTGCTACCTGTCTTACCTGGTCCTTCCAGGTGCTTTCCAACAGTCTATCGTTCCATGTGCTTTGGGGTAGGAGGGTGGTACCTTCAGCTGATTCATCTGTAAGTCTTTTATGCCACTTTCTCTTCAGTACACCTGCAAGCTCCTGGACTTCCAAAAACCTTATCCATCCGTCATGGTCCTCACATCACTTTGTCATCACAGGTGAAAGCAAGAATGAACCCATAACTTTGGGAACTACCCTCTAACCTGTTCTTTTCCTGTTCTGGGTTGAAACCTTCAGCAGTTGATAGGAATTGTGCTTGCGATGACGCACAGGCAGAAAGGCAGGGACCCCATGGACAGCAGGGAGGTACGAGTGAGCTGGAACCTGAGGCCCCACAAGGAGGGCAGGAGGGGGATGTTCATGGCATGTCAGATCCGGAACAGAAGCCAAGCAGGTCAAGCTGAAGATCAGCCAAAATGAGGAGGGATCTCTCAGGCAGCCCAGGATGGAGCAGTTCAGAGCAGCCTTTTGCATGAAACAGCAGAACCATGGCAGCCACAGCAGCTTTGCCCAGACATCCCTAGGCAGTCCCCGCCTGTGGGACCATGGCCGGAGAGCTGACCCAAACACACAGGCAGATAACCCTGGCCCTGGGAAATTGCTTTCTGGCTCCAAACCAAGCCAATGCCTCCCTCTAATTTCTTAGTTAAGTGAGAGCCAAGTTGGGTGGAAGAAACCTTCAAACCAAACCCTTAACCAGACAAGGGTTACTTGTCTCCCGAGAATCCGGTGCATGTAGTACTAGGGAAAACAGATGCTGTTTGCGTATTACTAAAAACTGCCAACAAGCCTGAGGAGTGAAAATACCCAAGCAACACAAATATTAAGGCTAGAAGCAATGCTTTGCTGAGGACCTTTTTTATGAAAATGCTGATGCTGTTGCAACAAGGCCCTGGTCCAGGAGCCTTCAGTGTCTCTCCTGTTGCCAGTGAAACTTTCCCACCTTCAAGAGAATTTCAAGCAACTGTGATCAACCCCACCACCAGCCGTGGCTGGGAATGGATGTTTAGTAACCTATCTTCAAACCTGGCTGAAAACCAGCATGGGGTGCAGCAGGGCCAGTGGATGTGACTTCATCTTGCAGAATTGGACTCCCACTGGCAGAGTATTTGATAGATTGCCAACAAAAGTGGAGTCAGCCCAGTGAATGATGCTCTCTGCATCTCATTTGAATTCCAAAAGGCCTGCTTTTTCCTGGTAATGACAGTCAGCAATAGCAGGGTAGCTCTGAGGTATTGAATGATTACAAATAACATTCACAAAACATCTTTCATTCAAAGGGACCATTGTAAATAAAATTATGATGAAGTTACAGTTTAGCCTATAGCACTGTAGATTTTCTTTGCTCCCCACTTTAAAGTCCGAATGAAGTTGTATAAGCAGATAGTGATTCTCAACTCTCATTTACTACTTCTGTGCCAGAATTTCACTAACAATTAGTAACATTATTGTAGCAGCGTCCTATTATATAAATTGTTTCACATGCACAGAGTTAGCTCTTAGGGGAACAGACTTACCAGCTTTGGCAAATAAGAGGCAAAAGATCCACACTTCATAAATAGAGAAGATCTAGATCCAAGTGCTTAAGTCACACTCAAGTTAACCATAAATAAATAACATTCCAAGTGGAGTTAGGCTCCTAAAGTTATCTTTATTGACATGGACCTACCCAACTGGAAAAAAAAGTCTATGGCAAAGGTAGGAACTGATGCTGCTGATTTCAAGCTCAAGGACTTGGCAACACAAGCCCACAGTGAAAGAGGTACTCGATGCTTATTTGGTCAGGAAAGTTCACTCTTTCCTTCCTGGGTACAAGCTCCATCGTTAGTCCCTGATGGTCCCATCTGCTGCTAGAGCAGCCAAACCCAGGGGCTTTAACCAACAGCATGGAAGCAGGGGGACGTCCAGGAGCCAGCCCAGGTGGACCGTCCACTCCAAAGGCAGTGCTAGAGATCAAGCCAACACAACCTGGCTTTCTAAATCACCCAAGGAAGCTGCTGCTCATTCAGAGAATAAGGGTATGCAAAAAGTTTGACTTCCTTCCACTGAGATTATTCCTGCATCCCAAGCCCGGCCTAAAGAGAAGCCCTGCCACCTAACAGGGATGGAGAATAGGTAGCAACACTGAACGGGGAAAGAGTGCAAGCCCGGACAAGCTGGGATAGGGAATAGAATCACCCCCAGGGAGGCACAAGGGCTGGGAAGCTTTGGGAATATCGTTAAGGATTTTAGCGGGGAGAACCACATGACCACCACACAAGGACTCCTGCGGGACATGGGAAAAGCCATTGAAGCTGCTGCCATCACCGGCAGTGCTTTAGTGGGAGCGCTGCACATATGAATAGTAATATATGTAAGAATAGCACTTCATATATTAATAGATGTGCCCAGCATTTAATTGTATTGGAAATAACTGAGGTAGAATCTGGGTGGTTTTCATTAATTTAAGGATCTTCTATCTCTCATTATACAAATACACTTGGCATTAAACCATTCACTGTGAATAGAAATTTTTCATCCAAATAAAAAATATAATAATCCTGAAAACTTTCCATAGGTTGCTATACTGGAACTCGCCTATTTTATGATCCAAGCTTTATTTTGGCAAGTGCTAAATTCAACAGTTATGCTGATGTAGAAACCATAACCAGCTTAATCTTCCTGTCAGTCTGGGGATCTTTGATACAGCATGTCTACATTAAAAAGACTGTTATTATATTTTGCCTCTCAACTTAATTAAAGTCTCTTTTATGAGATGCTGTATTTGTAACTACTTTCCCCTTCCTAAAATGAGCCATCTTGTCTGGTACAGTAATTATAACAACATCATTGAATCTGTATTCACAGCCTGTTTTTAAAATAGTTCCCATTTCTGAGTAAAGACAAAAGATGTTTGTGCGTAGAAGTGCTAATAAGATGGGTCTCTCTGGCTACATTCAGTCAGAAATGCATGGGTCACACAGCACAGCCCTCACCAGCAAAATGATTTTAAGCCTCCAAAGGATGATACCCCCAAACTTTGCATTAGAAGGACATTGCCCTAAGCCCTGACAAGTTGCCGCCATCCCAAGAAGCACAACAGGATACAACCAACTACTTTTTTCCAGCTGGAAGCTATAGTTAAAATCAGTCAGTTCAAGCTAAGAACAGGACTGAGCTGGCTTGGTTAGACCCTCCAGAGCTGAGCGCTGGTCCCAGCTCTGCAGCTGGCTGATAGCAAAACCACAAGTGACTCATCTCATCTCCTTATGCAAGAGTTTCCTCTCCAATATTTGCTTCACATTTCGTTATGTGAGGAAACTGGAGCCAGCAGATCGTCTTTTGACTAGTGACTACAAAGTTCTTGGCACAGGCTACAGCAGAACTCCATCAGCAGTTGTTCCAGGTAATACTGGATGACAAAGAATGGCAATAGTCTAAAATGGCAACAGCTACACAACTGTTATACCCAAACTAGCTGTCCTCACTTTGCTTGCATGACCAAAAATTTGCAATGCTGTTTCTTCATGGGACCTCTACCTTCAGTCTGATCTTCAGTTGCTGTTGTTACTTTACAAGGAGGAGAACAAGGGCATAACCTCCTATCCTTTGTCAGTCGCTAGCAGGAACATGGGGCAGAAGAGATCAGTGGGCTTACCAGCTTCCCAGGCAGCCGTGCCGTGCCATTAACGCTTAGCCTTGACCTGTCAGTGCGACTTCTCTTCCCTCCTATCCCATCACTCCCGGTCAGGTGCTCACACCACAGGCTAAGAAAGCTTTACCTATGACTGAAAAAATGAACTTCAGGTACAGAAGGTGATAGCTGTAGCAAATACAGTGAAATAAGGAAAAATATAAATTGAGGAAAGTTCAGTGACCCTGCCTTGCATCTCAAGTATAACAGCAAATTCATTAGGAAAAGGTGCAGAGCAGGCAGATGATACTTTTTCATAGCAGCTTTCTTCTTGTTTTTAGCAACAGTAAATCCTTGTTACTCCTTGAAGTCTGAATCCTGCTCTCTAGAGCTCATGTGTTTCTGTCTGCTTCCCTCTCTTGCATCCATCCTAATATCACGGATGGCTGTCATTACCATCATGTCAAAGTCTAATCCAGGCCTTTTCTGTACTCCAAGGCACAGCACTTGCTTAATAAATAAGATTATATATACATACATATGAACTTTAATTCACTCCTTTGCTTCTTGTTGCCATTGTCCCCAGCCTCTTTGCTTCTGTTGGCTACTTTAATCACCAAAGATTTGTTTTACGTGAGAAATAGAAGACAGATGAAGATGCAATGACACCACTGTAATCACAAGGGATTAATTATCTGGGATTCAGATACCTGTTCCTAACAGATGACTCATGCCAAGGGCTCCAGAGAAAGGATGGAAAAGCTCAGGTGCTGGGTGATCTGGGATGTTGGGAGATTTATTGCTTAGAGAGTGCTTTGTGATAAATTTTTGCCATGCAGATATGAAATGAAATGAAATTCGTAACACAGAAATCTCCCATCCCACGGATAGACCTAACCCCCACATGCCATTTCAGCAGACAGTAGATTCAATCTTTACCTTCTCTTTTTTCTCCCTCTTTGCACCCCGATTCTTTGCAAACTAAAAATTATAAATTTTGCAAAGTCTGTTTTAATCCAAGTTACTCACAAAAGAAAAATGGACACCCTGACTACAAAGTCCTGTGGGACTGTGTCTGAAGGAAAACAAGAAAGCTGCTGATTTTGTCTTGTTTTGTTTTGTTTTTTATTTGACATAGCTGTGTTACCACCACGTCTCCCTGCTCTCAGTCATCCCAGTGAGTTGCTATCAGTGCTTTATTAATCGCTCTGCAGTAACCAGCTGCTGGGGGAGATGAGCGTTTCTGCCTGTGCTGAGAGCTGCTGCTCTCACATCCTTCATGCTGCGTATCTTGTCTGACTCTCATCATCACTGATATATTCTGGGAAGAATTTCCATTAAAAACAAAACAAAGAAAAAAATCAGAAACCCTTGACTTTGTAATAGAGATGAATTAAAATTAGAACTTTAAATTCGAGCTTTGTTAGTTCTTGTTAGTGAGGAGGCATCCAAATTAAATTCCTGAAATGTATAGGAAAAGATGAGGCTGTTTTCTGGCACCATTTGAAATAAGAGTAGTGCAAGAACTAGTGATTGGGTAAGATTTCTGCATTGTCAAAACTCAGTCTAAACTCCAAATACCCCGGATTTTACTTAGCCTGTAACAACAGCGCTTGAAATCCTGCCAGATATTCTGGGGACATTTTATGGATTGGAAATTGAGGGACAGAAACCAATTAATTTGCCCAAGCTTAAAAAAAGGCTGTGACAGAGCCAAGAGCTGATTTGAGATTGGAGTCTCAACACGCTGCCTAATTGCAGGCCTATCTTCCCCCCTCAGGCCCCAGCTTTCTATAGCTTTCTGCTATTTCCTCACTAACCCGCCTCTAAGATGCTTTTCTTCCCTCATTCCTGTGAGATAATTTATGATGCTTTCAAATTTTTACTGCTAGAAGTCAGGGAACACCATCCCTGGACCTCACAAATTTAGTGCCTGAATTTGTTTCAGGAATAATAATAACGCAATGTTGTATACATTTTCAGAACTAAGATATTTCTGCCATCTATTTCTTTGAAGCTTTTATTGTTCTTTTTCTCAGAGTTTATTCACTGTAGCAGCAATGGAAGAAAATGCTTTCCTTCTTATTCCACTTCATGTAAGAAAGGGGAAAACTGAACAATTACAGTGAGGTAAGGAGACCCTGAGATACCCTGGTAAGCACCTACAATCTAACAAATACAGGGACTAATTAAATCAGCCTTGGTTTCCTAAGCCTATTCAGTGCCTCTAGAAATGCTTCATTTCAAGGGAGAAAAGAAAATGGAAATGGAAAAGAACAGGAAAACTCGCCCCTACAGCAAGCTAAAATTTCTTCTAGCAACAAAGAAAGAAAAGTAAGGCTTTTACATCCTATTTGCATTTCCACAGAAGAAAACTTTTGTGGTTGAGAGAGTTTAAAGCACCTGCAATGGTACCTCAGAATTTGAAGACAGTTAAAATGTAAGAGAATGGTGATTTTGCTTTAAAACCAAAGCAGCAGTTTGTGAAGAGTAGGGATTCATTCCCCATGAGTTTTTCAAGGATAAAAATGTATTCAAAGCTTCTTTCCAATTACCTTGTTTGTAAAATCAATATTTTTTTTTTCTATAGCATTTGTATCAGCAGCATTTTAGAATTTCCAGTGCTAATTTCTTACAGCCCATAATTCTACTTGCTGAGCTTTGGCCTAGTTCTTTAAAGAGTATACTGTGGAAGCCTTGTGGTTTCTCCAAAAAGTTTGTATTGTGGAGCAGAGAACGTTTTGTCCCTGCCCCATTTTAGTGTGGGTGACAGTCTGCCAGCACAACGAGGCCTTCGTAAACGTGGGAATAGCTGTTCATCCAGGTTTGGACTTTATTAGATGATCCTTCCCAGACAATTCCAATGGGCACATGCCGATGAAGCGCGAGGGGGTCTTACACAGTCCAAGCCCTTAATTTCTTGCTGTTGAATGTTATTAAATTGTGTAGGAGTCCAAAACAGAGGAGGTGATGTGTGAAGGGATTTGCTATTACAGCTACAGCTGTGCTGATGTAATCGGGGGAAGCGTGAGGTCCAAACTCTCTGCAATGTAAATTTCAGCCTCTTCAGAGAAACGCAGACCAACGGCAGGAGCTCTGGGGTGTCTGCATCAAAGGTGACCTTGCACCTGGTTTCACCTTCAAGCCCTTCCCCTTCAGCAATGCCTCTCGCCCTGCTTCTGGAGCGTGGCCAGCAGCAATGCCCTCGCTGTGGGCACCCACAGCACCCCGCTTCTCTCTGCTGAGCGCAGACAAAAACCGACCAGAGCAGGAGATGGGCACACCTCGGGCTGCCTCCTGAAGGACTGTGATTCAGCGGGCATGGGACGCGTGGACACCAGGAGGCCAGAGCCACGGTACTAAAGTAGATTGTAAAACATTAAGGAAACGAGGGAAGAGCAGCTTTGGTGTCATGGGCTGGTGGAGGACGAGATCAAGAGATTGACACTATTTAGAAAAGTCAGTGTAGACAAAGCTTTCCTATGCAAATTAGAAAAGCCCAAACACATCTTTAGAAGGGATGATCAGTTGCAAAGCAACTTGTTCAGTATGGTGAACCCAGAACACTGACATGAAGAAAAAAGGGACAAGCAAAAGGGAACTGTGAACAAAAGAGAAATGTGAACTCTGTAAAATGGCTACATGTCTATATATGTAATTTCAGAAACACAGGAGAGAAGGTACATTTGACAAATGAGAAATAAACAAACCTTGTGCAGAAAGGTAGTTGCGTGTAGTCTGGGAAAGATCTCACATCAGCCTACGTTATCACGGCAGGTGTGATTTGCTGAATTCAACATATGTAATATTAAAGGAGTTTTCTGATGGAAGAGGGTGAACTAGTTTCCCAAAAACTGTGAGCTACACCCACAAACAACTGTTGACGTTAAAAAAAAGCATTGTGCATAGAAAATGTCATTCTGAAAGCCTGAAGATTTCCATTGCAATGTTTTAGAGGATGTAACAAAGGGAAAATTAGTTTAAAAAAGCAGCAGCATATTTTAGGCCAAAACTTTTGACCCAGTTCTTCTTGAAGCACATTATTTTGGTTCTCTTCATCAGTTCCACAGGTTTAGGCTGGTTACAAAACAACTCAGGATTTCAAAAAGGCAAACAGAAAATAAGTTGCAAGAATTTCAGTGTAAAGACTTCATCTGTCTTACCCGAATAAATACGCAGCTACCAGATTCAAGTGACATGGAGGGAAAAAAAAAATCAATGCTTAAAAAGTCGCTTCAAAAAGTAAACAAAATCCTCCAACAACTCCAAATAAATGAGGAAGAAAATGTATTCATTTTCTGTCGAACTGTTTTCAGCCTGCAGTTACTGAATCAGAACTTAAATATTCTGAATTACCTTTAATTGGCTCTGCATTATCAGGCCTTTACCAGAACGCTCACTGTCCGCTCCTCAGCCACATCTCTGCATACATATATAGAAGACTTTTCATCTTCTTTGATGCAATTTTGCAACTAAGCAGGGTAGAAAGGGCTGGCATTTCAACCCTGCCAGCGTGGATCATCACCAGGCTGCAACATCGTCCCAGTAGAGAAAAAAGGAATGTTTCTAACAGAATCACACTGTCAAAACTGGAACTGGAGTCACCTCAAGCCATGAACTGGGTTGGTATGATTTGCTATTATCATTTTCATTATTCTTTTACATCTCTTTTCCGTATTTCCAAAGCTTCAGTTGCTCTTTTCTTTCAAAGCAATGATTGATTTCAAAAGGAGCCCAGATGACCACCATAAGCACTCATATATAGGAAGGTCAGCTTAGATTTATACAGGAATGTCAACGTATATTATGTGCAGACCATTTACGGGCTGAAATTCTGCTGAAGACATCAAAAAGAGGAGCCCTGCTGAGCAGAATGTGGTCCCAGAAGGGTCTGGTAACTACTTGGAAAGAGAGATTGAGCAAAAGCAATGGAGTAAGCACAGAATGTGGTGTTGCTTATGGAGATTTTGTCCGGTATTTGTTTCCCTTTCTTCTCCATCCCCATGACCCATGCTTGATATTAAATGGCTCAGGGAAGACCCTGCACGGGTTTTTCAGAACATACCTTTCAAGCAGACCTAGTGGAGTCTTGTCTACTGAACTGACAACCTGATCTTCAACAGCTCATCATCACGTCATTGCTCTGGTTGGTGACCCAGCACATGCAGGTGATCAGGAGTTCAAAGGACACCCTTAGTGTGCAGAGCAAGTCAAGATGCTTTGGGAAGTATGGTGCTTGGCATGGAGAAATAATCTGGGAGGACCTTGGGTGCAAAAGTTGCTCTGTGATGCTGCAGCATGCTGCCTGGTCCGACATGATGACTTGGACAGTTTAATATCATTTTCTACAAGATGTGTTGAAGAAATAAGCAAGTTCAGGCCCAGTTTCCAGAAACCCTGTTTTTTCTGGCCACCTTCTACCTGGTACCCATCAATAACCTGTGAGAAAAGCCCCCAGATGCCTAGTGACAGGCCATAAGAACCATATGACACCCATGCAGAATATGAGTACGAGGAACAGAGAGTCCTTGTCACCAAGGCAGAGTGAACTCATTCCCTCTCTCAGCTCAAAGCAGCTTCCTTTACTACGGAAAGCTGTTTGTTGCAGTGAAATCCCACGATGGCAAACCACTGCGCCTGTGACAGCTGGTTCACCACAAACCTGTGCAAACTAAGAGGTGGATCTAACATGAACTCTCCAAACCAACAGGAGAGTCGCAACTGTCTAAGGCTATGTTTCAGCTGCAAAAATAAGCTTTTTATGTAGGGAAACTCAACTATGCCAGATAAGATACAAGCAGGTCTCTTTCTTGCCCTCCATGGCCTTGCAGGGTAGATTTCAGCCTCTAGGCTTATCTTTGGTCAGCTCAACAAGGCTCCCAGTTTGCAGCGAGCCCTGCCCAGTCCCTCTGAGCCCCAGGGAAAAGTCTGTCTTTCCCTCTTCCCTGAATCCGGCTGGGGGCACGTTTGTCTCGGAAGTTTCCCAGTCTCTTTGCTCACTGCCTGGTTCTCTGGGAGGCTGTGTTGAACACATGCCTTCCCGGGTTGCAGGCACGCAGTCTGTTTTCAAAAGCAGGGTCCGCACCTCATCCAGGATCAGCAGCCAGAACAAGGCAACTGGGAGTGAGACTTCCCTCCCTGGCGCCTGGCTATGCCCTGCTGACAAAGTGCGGGATGCAAAACGAAGATGCAAACCAAACAGCTGCCGCATGTCCCCCTGCCCGTGGCCAAGCTCTCAGGAACAGCAAACTGTCCCCTACAGCTCTCCCTTCCTGCTGTTTGAGGATGAATACAACTTTTTAGACATGTTTCTATGGGAACAAGGCTTACCACCGTCACACTGTCTTCTCATCTCCTCCTAATAACTGCTGAACCCTTTGGCTCGTCCCAGACTGAAGTGGACAGAAGAAGAGCAAGACTCAGAGGTAATCTATTTCCTCAAGTTTCGTGAGAACAGGGGCTGAGTGAGTAGTGGGGAGAGAAAGCGTACTTGCAAGTGCCTCGACAAATGGAAAAGCTGCAGCCCAAGCTCACATGTTGATGTCAGCTACATGAGCCATTTCATGAGGTCCCTCTGTTCCCTAGGAAGAAGACATCCAGGGGTCAGCTGGCAGACAAATCCACTGGAAACCAGGCTTCACTGGTACCCACACATGCAGAATTGCTTGTTCTTTCTCCTCTTCCTGTAGGTAGAAATACAAATAGCACTTGATTCCAGAAATCCTGAGGGATGAAAGATCAGGCTGGTTGTCTTCATTTGCAGGTGGACAGGGTTTCTCCACTTTTTTGAACCGTTTCTTTTCCTCAAGATTTTAATTTGAATTTTGGACTTCTGTTTTCTATATCAATGTAAACATTTACAAGCAGACTTGCATAGATGCACCTTTTCTTTTGCTCTAGTGATATTACCAGAGAGTTAAAACTGGGAACATCTGGACAAAAATCTGTATGTTGTTCTTGTTGCCATCTTGTAATCCTGGCTCCAGCTGGGCTGGGAGTTTCACTATAGACTGTAATGGGGTCAGAATTGCAGTTCTGCTGCGTAAGGTTCACCAGCATTCACAATTACTGCTTTGGAAACTACAGAATTTAATCCCGAATGAAAGAAGTGTAGTTACAAACTGCTACAGAAATAACTTTGACTTCACACAAAGGTTTCTAGTTTTACTAACAGATAAGATCTTATTTCCGGGTGAGTGACCCATGTCATAAAGAGGATATAAGGTAATAGAGGCTTTTTTTAAGCTGTGTTGTTCACCTAGGGATGCTATGAAGGTATAAGGACAAGGCATAAGTGGTGTTTTCCCCTACGGCAAGTTCTCAGTTGAAGGAACAACTGGAGCGTAACTAAATAAAGGCATAAAAGCTGCTCTAGGTCCACTGGATATTCTGCCTCTCAGTAATTTAGTGGGTTTAAAATGGAGGATCCTTTCTACATTAGGAAAGAAGGTTACCATCTTGCCAAGTAAAAAGATTTGAGACTTGACTCTGTTGAGGGCTCCTCTTGGGATGGCTAAATGAGAGCATACAGAATGCCAGACCCCCCCGAGGTTCTCAGGGCCATGGAAGCTGCAGCAGGGCCTGGCTGCAGCCCCCTCCATTAGCAGCCTTAGGCATAAAGACTTGCCTTTAGCTAGCAAGAGTCAAAACTGATGGCTTACAATTTGCAATGGTTCACTTGCTGGATTTTGACTGCTGTTTGCACTGTGTGACCTTCTGTATCAAAATACTGCTGCTAAAGCTGCAGGTGTGGTGCTCAGAGCAGCCTTAGCAGGAGCTTTTCCTAGTCCACGTGCCATCGTTCATGTTCCTTGTTTCACTTGTGCCAGGATTCACTCCTGTCCCTCACCCTTCCAAGTAATCGTGTAAACTCCTGTTGTGTATCTTGCTAAATAGTGGCATCCCAGTAAGGTCAGACTTTTATTCCTGTTTGTTGACAGCAATGATAACAGTTTAGCAGGGATACACACACTGCACAACAAAACCAGTCTTCTCATGTAAATTTTGCTGTAATATTATTATACTACATTGCAAATGTTAGTCTCCTCCTGGCATCTTCTGTTCCCACAGATATAAATGATTCTCTGAGGTCTTAAGAAATCAGCACAACATGAAACAGTATATATGAAATGGGGAGGGGAGGAGGATGTTCCCTTGGATTTACTCATTTCTACCGTATTAACAGAGGGCAATGTCTTACAATAGTTCCAGATCTGTTTTTCTTTACTAGCTCATTTAAATTGTCTCTTGGGTACCCTAACCTACTTTCTGAGACTATACAATTGCCTTTCCTTTTAGCACACTCGCTTTGCAAGTTTTCCTTTTATAGAAAGGTTGAGTAGTTTGCTTTCAGCTGCTTTGGCTTTTGTTATCTCCTTACATACGACTGCATTCATTGAAAGACACAATCTGTATCCTGCCTTATGTTGCAGCCTAAGTAAGAGGAGCAGCAGGCTGATACAGAAATACAGACGTAATAAAGACCGTAACTGTCATTAGAGGGACAGGAACTTGGTTCTCCTGCAGCAACATAGCAACGTTTTCTACTTAATAATCCGCCACGATATCTCCACTGAAAGAAAAATACAGCAGTACATTTTGACTGAGGAATATAAAAGAATTTTTACATTATTTTTACTTGGAAAATGGATGAAAGCATTTAAATATCTGTAACACAAAAACAACCGTCCTGGAGCAATAAAGTGTGTTGTTGGGCTGGTCATCTTCCACAGACTTCATGATCTACTGCCCAAGTATTTGTTCTGTCTACCCTCTAAGAACGCCTTTTCATTAGGCTTCAGTTTATTACACTCTCATCTTTCCCCTCAACTGTCTTTTGCCCAAATCTTTCACCCTTGGCAGCTGTACACTGCTTCCCCTGGAAAACAAAATCCAGTCTTATGTAGCTGTTAACAAGCATCAGGCAGAAATGGTTTCCCCTCCTGCAAGTCTCATGCCTTATGAGCCAGACTATCAGCAAATTGTTAATTCTGTGGCATATGAAGTAAATAGAAAGCTTCTTTAGCTGAAGTTTAGCTATTTAGCTGCTTTACTCTACCAAGCCACCCCACTACAGGAAGGAGGCGTAGCATTGGGCAGCAAATGACACACAAAACAACATAACCTTTTTACAACCGTACTTTAATGACTTGCACCTTAAGGATACAACCAGCAGTAGAGTTTGTAGAGGTTGTTGCATGCTACACACAGTGCAAGCATTCATAAACAGTTAACAAACCAAGGCCAAGAAATGCCTTGCCCAGATAAAACTAGGTAGCTAAAACAAGGTTATTGACAGGCAGCTAAAATTTACTGTGGAGGGTCCACCCATTGTTTCAAAGGTTTTGCCAAGACTGGGAACCTCAAGCATCTCAGTGCACAAATGTGGATCTGAGCCACCCCTGCAGCTGCAGGCAGAGAAAAAAATAGGATCTGGGGTGAGAATAGGGCAGAAAAGGGCAGGAAGAAGACAGTGGACATCTCACCCAGGACGCTATCAAGAGGTGAACAGTGTGATGGGCTGGGAGGTAATTACAGCTCAGACAGCAGGCATGAACCCTCTCATGTCACAGGGCCACTTGTGTTTTTGGATCCGGTGGGGCAGCAGAAATGTTAAACGTTTCAGGAACTGCGGGGTAGTCCATTATTTCACAAGTTCCACTAGCCAGTCATAACGGTACAGCACCTGGCTCTGTGACATCAGCTCCTACAATGAGGGCTTGCCAGCACTGACACAAAATAAATACCACCAGTTTGGAGGTGTAATATTTCTCAGTCATGAAGGATTTCAGGATTTACAATGCAAAAATGTCACTTAACTCATTGAGAGCATTTTCTTTTCCAGAATATAGTGCAGGTGAACCAGGAACCCCAGGATTTGGGCTATCACTTTTTAAGTGATCATGGACACAGAAGAGCATGGAGATGTTTCCCCAGCCCTGAATCACTGCAGAGAGGGTCCAAGAGCAGGGAATTCTGTGCTGTAATGGGGAAAATTTCATTTTTACTGCTTCGGCTGTGCCAGATCCTCCAGGTCATGCATGAAGCCACTCCCTGGCTCAAGGACCAGATACGGCTCTCAGCTGCCTGTTCCACAGTGAAGCTGTGTATTTTGGCATGGACATGCCAGATCTGCACCTGTTGGCAATTCCCCACAGCAATGCACTCTCACAGAGCTCTTCCACGGCCTTATCTGAGGAGGTTTCAGCATTAGGACTGGAGGAGCATCTGACCTCTCCACTTCTGTGTCTCCATGGTCAAAACCCCACAGAACCTACTCTCAGGAGCTGGCAATGAACCCACCTCAGCTGGTCAGCTGTAACAAGACCTGCAAGAAATCCTGCCTCCCCTCTGACTGTTTTATCTCCAGGTAAATGACAATATGATTTCTTTGCTCTAGGACCAGCCAGCTCACAGGTTCCAGCAGCTCTGGAGAGCCTGTTCTCTGACAGTAGCCTCTCAGATCCTAATCTTTGCATTTAGTAGCTACCTAAGCAACAGACTTATTTTTCCTTTACTGTCATCTATAAGGAGATCTCACTTCAAGTCTGCTGGCCAGAGTGTTCAGAAGGCAGGACATACCTTAGAAACAAGCACAAGAGAGGAAAGCCAGTGTCATCTTTGAGAAAGTGAGGGCAGCTGAAAAGGATGGACAAGTGTTCATGTACTAAGAGAAAGGCAACCCAAGGAAGCAGCAGGATCCCCAAATCTCCAGATTACTGCAAGAAAGAGAGCTGACTGGTGAGCAGGGCAATGCCAGCTGTGCTTTGGTAGGACATGCATATAGCCTGGTCCAGTGGGAGAGTTCACAAGTCTCTTTCAAACACCTTGGCAGCTCTAATGAGTGATGGTTCATTCTCCAGACTCGTGACAAACACAGATGGGCACCAAAACTGACAGCTAACACGGTGAGTCAATAGCGGGTACCTACAGGGTCTGCAGCTCCAGCTTTTGGTTCATCTCCGATTGCAACTTGTAGTAGGGTTGGGTTTTTTGGGTTTTTTTTCAGACTACCTCAGCCTCAGGCAGAGCTGGACACTCCTTCTCTCATGGCAGAAGGGCCTTTCCTTGCTGGTGACCAACTAAATTCTTTCCCTCTAACTATGAATAAAGTACCAGTTTAATCTCTAGCACTCTGACTGGAAGCCTGGTGACGCTTAAACAAATTTAAAAATCACATCAAGCTCTTTGAAAAAATCCTGGCCTTCATTAACATGAAGTGGGGAGTTAATCAAAGGATGTTTTACATTTTCCAGGGCAGGAACCTCTGAAGCGTTTCCACTTAACTTGCTGGAATTTAAGGAGCAAGCTAATTAATTTGTGGCCTGTGGAAGAAATCAAGGGCTTACTGTAAATTCTTAAAGACCTTTTAAAATGATTTAAATGTTGCAAAAAGTACTGAGGCACCACCGTGGAGACTGAAGATGCCTTCTTTTCTACAGAGGGGGCCAAGCCGCCATACGTTTCTCAGCATCACGAAACCAGCATGCCTCTGACCAGGTAATCTGGGGTGGGAAGTCAAGTGTTCATCTTTCTTACACTGGTTCATGATTAAATACACACTTGAACGCACCCTTTCTCACACACACGTATTTGTCTTGAGGCTCGGCAAACTTTAGTAGAAGACAAACTTTGGACTTAACTGCTATGCTGAATTAGGTCCTTGTACTTGGCTTCTCTGTGGAGAAGAGTAAATGTCAGCAGTTACAGCTGTGATTCTCTGCCTCTTAAATTAGAATGAGACTAGAATTAAACCAGAATGTCATCCACAAGAGGCAGCAGAAAGGTAGTACAAACTTTGGCCCTCATCTTCAGCAGAGATATAGCTGCTCAACTACCACTGAGCAGTGGTTAAAGTCATTGTACAGGCTGTAAGTCACAGACTGGGGAATCACGATGGCCTGACTGCTTTACTGTGTTTGAGTCCACTGCATCATATCTCATTTTCCTCCTCATCTGAGCTGCTGTCTCCCTCACTAGTCATTGAGCTCCAGACACTTCAGGCCCCTGATCCTGGAGGGCTTCATCACAGTGCTCCTGAAAATGGCTGGCTCTTCTGATCAAATAGAAGGATCTCTCTTCACTCTTTAGCAAGAGTATGCAAAGATAAGTCACTCTACTTCAGCGCTTTGACTTTGAAATCCTACTCCGTCCCTCACACCCTACAGGATTTCTAAACCAGCTTCCTTGGAATCCATATTGGAGAACCTTTGTTTTTCCTCTGCCCAAGCTCTAATTAGGAACTGGTAAATTGCTCATTCCTTGCCAGCCACCTGTGCACCATTCCTGACCTTGTCTTCACTAGACACCTGGGTATACTAGAGGAGACCTGTTTCATTCCCTGGCATTTCCTTCAAGCCTGGGCTCCAGGAAGGTGATGTCCACTCACTGCAGGTGTTCCCATCTCTACTGAGAGCAGATGACCTAGTTTTTATTTCCCCCAAAGTCTATCGCTTTGAAAAGAAGTGAAGACAGCTTTAGCAAGAAAGAGCATAAGTTTTTTCAAGGGTCCTTCCCCGTCTCTGGAGAGGACACATGGGAATTGAGCACAGAGCTCGCACAAACCATCTCCAAGAGGCAGGAACAGAAATGCTTCTTAAAGTGCTTGGTAAGCACTTTAGCATACACGATGCTCTACTTCCAGCCTTGCATGCCGTGTGTTATTGTCAGCCAGTGCACATTATATGCAACGTTAAAATAGAGGGAGGAACAGCAAGGTGATTTGATGGACAAAAGCTGGTAGCAGAGCTTCTGACTGCTACTACACTTCAGAGCCCTGGATCAAGAGCTCTGAACTTGGTCACTTGCACGAGCAAATCCGAACCACACTGAATAATTTCTCTCCTTCACTTGAGTCCAGTACTGACCCAAGGAGGCATCTTACATGCCATGAATTTGGTATTGTTTCAAAGTAACATACACGAAGGAGTAGGAAGAATTTTATTTGTCCTGATAATATGGTTTGCGTAAGAAAATTCCAGTGGGGCTTCAAAGGGAAAGGAACTACTCTGAGATATCACTTCATTAAATCTTTGTATTTACTTAATGAGCAATGTAATAGTAGATAAACAGCAAAACAGGCATTGGGTGGAGATGAGGACTAGAAATGGGAGAATCTATTATATTTAAAAAAGTGAAAGCCAGAAAATGTTTAACACAAAAAGGAGGTGTATTTTCTTTCAGATTTCCATATAATCTAAATCCAACCCCGCCACTCCATGTTGACAAGACTGTTGATACCAGCATGTTGGTTCAAACCAGAGCATCACTGCTGTTTGCCAGACCAGCCAGTGTGCTAATGTCCCAGCAGCTCTGCAAGAGGCAGAAAAACCGGTGGCTAAACTCCAGCAGCAGAAACATATTGCAGTCCTTCTTCTCCTGACTCACCAACACAGCTGACAAACCAAGCCAGGGGAACATATGACTTTTGTTACCACTTATAGAAGACCCACTCAAGAAATTTAAAGAGCACAAAGACCTCAGCATCAAACAGGAACCATCATTCAAGTGCATGTCATGATCATCAAACAGAAACAGCTCTTCAGAAATACAATGCCAGTAAGAGGACATAGCTCTACTGGTTTGATTAAATGTCCGTCACAGACCATTCATGCTTACCCCTTGCCCTGTGCTTTATTACAGAGCTACCAAGAAGATAATTCAGGCTCCTCCTGTCCTTGGCTATTCCTAGGTTTCCTTCCTGCAAGATCACTCACTAAGAAGCATCAGGTCTCTTGTATAGGGCACAAGAGGGGGTTTAGGGTCTGCTGGAGGTCCCTGTCAAGCACAGCTATTGTAGGGCCAGCCAGAGCCAGGACCTGCTGAACCCGTGAGCTGTTGCAGTTCCCATCACACCAGCACTACACCGTCTGTCTAGGCTGGGGAAAGGTCAATCCTTGAGCAGTTCCAGCCAATTTTGCCTGTAAGGCGGGCGAGTGCCAACACATGCAGACAGTGCACTTTGAAGTGCAGCACACATGCCCTCACACTGAAAAGCGAAGCCTCTCCCCATCCCCAAAGGTGCCAGCTATGCTCTCCAACTCACCTCTACTGTAAGGTGTGGTCCAGTATCTCTGCTTCACATTTTTATGCAGCTGTTCAGTAAAACGTATATTTTTGCATCAGTAAAATGTAATTGTGGCAGATATGGAAGTGTTTCTTACTGGTTTACAGAAAGGACTCTGTCCTTCAAAGGAGTCCAGGTGCGCAACCCTCTGCAGAAGTGGGGACCTTCACGAAAAGGGGCCAGGGCAGAGGCAGGGAGAGCTACACCCCTGCAGCTGAGAGCTGAACGAGGGCTTGGGCTCCCTAACCCTCTCCTGCATAAAATGTTAAATAGATCATTCACTAGGCGCATCTTTACATCTCTAGGGTGGAAATGAGGAACACTTCTTAAAATTAAAAGCTGAACCATTGCCCTTAACAGAGTGTGCATTTTCACTGCCATCAGAAAATATGCAGTTATATTAATATGTACAATTATCTAAAGCATCAATTTATTATTTAAAATCACATTTAGTATATTTAATCAGTGCCTAAGCTCTTTAAAAGGATGATTCCAATTAATTTGACACTCAGCATTTGCAATATTTAGCAGGTTTATATAATCTGTCCAAGTCTGTTAACACACGCATTAAAAGGTGTCTCCATTGTTGAATTTCAAGCAGAAACGAAAGGAGCAACTTCCATTAGTTCTAAGAAGTGGAGACAGCCAGGAGGTGAAGATAAAAAAACAAATCACTTCTGGCCCAAAGATTCCCAAAATATATTAACACTGTTGAAATTAAAATGTGAAGTCAGTATTTGAAAGCTAGTATATGCCTCATTAAATGAATATTTTCCCAATATTTTTTAATTCAACTCAATTTTCATGTCAAATTCCAGCACATACCATCAACTTTTTTTCCTAAATGTAGCATGGATATTGTGAAAAAGCTAATAGTACTCAGTAATAAAGTAACTGTCCATCATCCCTATTGTTTTGTACGTGCTTAGGGAAGGAAGAAAATCTTTGAAGAACTTAATATTGCAGTGAGTAAGTTTCACCTAAAACCATATCCAACAGAAAACATTTAACAGCCTTTCAGCTGGACATGCCTTAACATTTCCACATGTTCAAGTACTGACAAAATCAATTCCCTTCTGTAATTCTGAAGTTTTGGTCCTGCTGAGGTGTGTACTCAAGTTGTGGTGAATATAGGAAGACCACTTTTAAATTTACTGTTGCAATCAAGTGATCTATATAAAAAACAGTGGAAAAATCTGTTGCATCTTTTCACTGTTTCTGCAAGTCATTAGTTTTAGTACATTCACATTTCTCGGCAAGAAAGTTTAGGAGTTTAGTTCTTAGCGATAATAGAATTATCATCTCTCCCTTTTGCATACTCTTACAGTTGACAGTCCATAATGAGCAAATTCATATGTAAACTTTGCATAAACTGTATTATTCCTGGTTTTGCAGGTCTGTACAAGATTTCTCACCTCACTGAGAAGTGTAAATCTCTTCTCCGTTCAAGAGGTGTATCTTCAAATGCTGACACAACTGCCATTGTCATGGTCATCATTTAGGTGCAGCTGTAATTTCAACAACTGGGAATATATAAATAACACTGAGGTTCAAGCCTAGATTAAGATTGCTCTCTCCGTTCTGCACTTTCTTCATTCCAGGCTGGGAGATCCTGGAAATTGTCCCCTGTACAGCGAACATCTAGGATGTGATACAAAGTTATGAACCAATAACACCTTCAGATATCAAATGGTCATATTGCCATGATCATCCTGCTATAGCCTTACAGGCAGATGAATCACTTTGTAAAGACATTTTAAGTGTGTCTTTTTGCCTTTTGGCGGCTGTTAAAATCATTTCTGCATAAAGCTGATTTTAAATGCACTGCATAAACGCAAACTGTTGTTTGAGGAAACGAAGCAGCTATGGGCAACAATATTACAGACTGAGTCATTCAGAAATGAGTATTTCCTCTCCCAGGGGCATATCAGTCATTCCCTGATCTTTACCTGAGTCTGATCTCTTTCCTCATCCTTCTAGCAACAGCCTTGATGGAGCTTCGCCAGAATCTCTTCACTAGTGTGTCTCGGTTTTCATTAAATGCCGGAGACTTTCATCTCCCTTCTCCTCCAGTTCTCATCCCAGGAGGACCTGGCTGCCTACCACTACTCAAGGTCCTGTCCAACACACAGCACCCACTAAATCTGTGCAATGAAAACAAGAGCATCTACTGGTAGCAAGTCTTTGCTGTTTGCACAGCCACTAATAGGCCTCTTTAGTAGTGTCCTTCCTTCTAATCCAGGTAAGCAAATCTCATGCAGATGCCAGAAAAGGGTTCCCTGCCACCTGAGTCGTATTTCCTATGTGAAACCATACTCTGAATTTTTTGTGGATGTGCAGTGCAGGACAATCCGAGGTAAGGTCAAAACGAGAATATCTTTTGTTATACTCCCTTTTCCAAGCTTTCCTGTCCTTTAATAAAGGTCTAGATTTGCTCAGGATGACTTCAGAGTGCAAATTAAAGCTCATCAAACTACATAGCTGAGTCATACTTTGCAGAGGGTAATTCGATTGATCCTGCACTCCTGAGAATGACTTAAAGTAAGGACCAGATACCACCTTACTGGGAAATATTAGCAAGCAAGAACACCCTCCCAAGATGGAACAGTTCTTTTAAAGACAGGAAAAGTGAATTGTTACAAGCAAAGACCTAAGTAACACATTTGTGAAAGTAATGCTGAAGTGTCTGAACAGGTAAGCCTGACAAAAGCAGTGGTTTTCATCCCGTATTCTATCTCTGACTGCCATAAGCAGCTGCTTCCTGGCCACTGCAGGTACCATGCAGCCGTTTGCTGGTGATACTGAGGTGACAGAGGTTTTGGTCTAGCCCAGGGGCTGTCTGTGAAAATGGGCTTTTCTGCCTGCTCAGGGCCCCACAGCAACCTGTGGAGTCCAGCCGAACATGGATCACAAGGCAAGGACATTGCATTCACTCCTCAAAGCAAAAGAGCAAATATGAGCATGAGAAAAACTATTGTACAACATACTGGACAACACACACCACTTATTAGCTGCCACTGAGGTTGTCTGGGACTCCCCGTTAGAATTTCCAGTTATCTTAAATGCCTCATTGATGGAGTTAGACCCCCAATAGCTCTAGGCTCTGTTATTTTCCATAAATATTTCCATAGCTCATACATGTATGATCCTGACCTTTGCATGGCTCTGTTTCATCCATTTACCTTATTCATTCTGAAGGTCTATTCTTCAATGGTCTTCCATTCTTATTTGTTAAGGGTGCCTGAAAACAGTTCATTGGCACACTCCTTTTTCTGACAAGGCCATTAATGAAAACATTACCGTGAGATTTTCCACAAGGACCGACCTTGGGAAACTCCTCTAGCAAATTCCTGGTGCCAAAGCTTCCATCCTCACTGCATCTCCCTCCCTATGAGCCAGTTCCTCACAGACGGTGCAGTCCCTGAAGCAGCACCAGTCTTCTCGCCTTCCCTAACGTTTCTCCCTGCAACACCATGTCGTATACGGACGGTACAGTGGTACTTTACTTCATCCCCCAGGGATGGGTTGGATAAATCTAGCAAGATCCACCCTTGCTTTATACCTTTTCTATCCATTTAATTGTTCAAAACTTGTCTTCAAGTCCTTTATGCTATTGAAGTCAGACAAATGAGACCTGTTCCGCTTGCACCCACCAACCTCAACAAATCGTCCAATGGCCACTTAGGAAGCCATCAGACATTTCCAGCAAGGATGAGGAAGTGGTATTCACAGAAAATTAAACTTAATCTGTAATTATGTGCTTTGTTCTGCCCACTGAAAAGAGAGGGATTAAAAGCAGGGCAGTGGTAAAGGGAGGTTAACTAGGATGAGCAGACTGAAAGAAGATGGCTTGTATTGCTAACCGTGGGCTAGGAAAGAATATGATTGCACTTTCTAAATACCTCACAGGATAAGACATAAAGAGAAGGGAAGTATTTTATAGTCTAATGGTGGCACAAAAGTAAATTATTACCAGCCCTGGAGATGAGGTAGTGGAGCTAAGGAGCATCCGTCTCCATTTAAAGAAATTGATGTATTTAATAGTGAGACATGATTATCTGCTATAGGAGGAAACCAAACTCAGTGTTACTGAAGTTGCAAATGAGCTTTCAGAAAGCATAAGCCTGAACTGCTAAAATGGTCACGAGGAGAAAGGCTGTTTGCCCACCTTCCAAGCAGCACTCTGACCACCTGTCTCTGAACTCTCCAAGTCCCTCCTTTGGAGCACAGGACACCAGGGAGTCGGGAAATGGTGGCACTTCAGGCTGTGTCCAGCGCTGCCCACCTGTGCCCAGCTATGCTGTAACCACCAGCAGCCCTGGCATTTTCACTTGCTCAGCAGACCAAGTTCAGCTCCCAGACCACCACAGTGGGCACACACAAAGAGGAATCATCCCATTCCTGGGTGTTGATTTGGGGGATCTCCCTCTCCCCTGAGGCGTCTCAGGTGCGTGCTCCTTCACGACATTGGGCCCTCTTGCAGCTCCAGTGTACCAGTACAAGGAGAAAAGCAGGGAAGTTCCCCTGCAAAGGGAGTTGCTGCCACATATGCATTCTCCCAGACAAGACAGAGGGATGGCACGAGCTCCCTGTTAAAGCCAACGCTGCAGTGATTTGCCTGTGAATGTCATTTGAACATCATGAACAGAAAAGAGACCCCCTGAATACAGTGCCAGTTTCATAGTCACTTTTTGCATCCAGCTGCATGCTGAGCCCATTATTTCTTGTTCTGTTCTCACTCATTGATGGTGATACTCCATCCCTGACCTCTTTACTGTTTCCTGTTGTATACCCATAGCCATCGCATCTCCACTCAGGCACTCTTATTTAAGCTCAGTCTACTCTGACCAGTTCTGGCTTTCTTGGCTCTTCCACACATGTTTAGTTGTCAGACAATTTTGGGGGCTTGCTGCATGATGAATTCCCTCCAGCTTTATCTACTTGAGACAACAGTGCTCTTTATTGAGGTGGACTGGAGTATTACACTTTGATCCATACTAAACTCCAGCCTCTCCTTAAAACAAACAATCTGGCAGCGTGGGTAGCATAGGTTTACTCTGGAGCCATCCTCCTCCCCCAATCTCTCTGTCTCTGACACCTCTCTCACTTCCCCATCTCTGTCTTCTCTTCTCCTGCTTAGTAGTCCTCACGCATCAGATTTTCTCAAAATCTTATTTACACAGGTTGTCTGCTGATATCATTTGAAGGTTTGTTTTGAAGGCCTGCCATATGTATTCAAGGTTCAGATGACCTGAGGTGAGGGCTGCACATATGAAAATACGGAAATCACCTTTGCGGTGTGGGGCGTGAGGGGTTAGTGCTGCTGCTAGTTCCACGACACAGCGTAATGGGCCCAAGCCCGTCAGGAAGGTGGGTACAGCCCCTCGCACTGCAGGCCAGGGAGGAGTACTTCTGGGGCTGAAGTAAATGCACTGGAGTGGCTTAGCTGGGTGCATTTACTTAGCAGAGAAAGATGAACGCTAAAGTTAAAGAAAGGAGAGGTTCCCTAAGCATTTCTAAACCACTGTCTGTGTCACAGGGGCTGCTTTTCACATCCCCACAGCCCTGGTACTGTCGAAGCAGCATCTGGGCTGGGAACAGTCCCTTGAGGCTGCTGAGCACAGCAGTGCCCCAGGCCAGAACTGCAGGCATGAACCCATGAGGGAGGTACCAGTAACTGTTGTTTCTGTAGCCTCCACTTTTCTTTCAGATTGGTCAAACTTTATTTTATCCTATTACATGTAAAACCATAATACAGCCTGTAACAAAGGTATAGCAAGGGCACTTTAAAAACAAAGTTCTCCATGTACACACAGCAACCTATCTTCCCTAAAAGATAGAGCAACTACCAAGAGAGCACTTAAATGAGCTGATGATAGCTTTCATGCAAGATTTTAAAGTATGCGTTTGCACTACATGTCGACAGCTGGATCACAAAGAGCATTCAAAGGAATGTAATCCTGATACAATAAATTAGCTTCCTTGGTAAACCTAAAGGTATCAAGCTGTCGCATGAAGGATTTCAATCCATGACTCTAATATAACCTCTGCAGGTTCTCTCAACAGCTTTAGTCTTCACAGATGAAGGATTTGACCTGGTAATTCATAACAGGAAGAGGCTTCCCTCTACTTTCATTGATCGCTGCAGGAGACTATAGCTCACAATAAACCTTGCAGCCCAGCAAGAATTTCTCTTTCCGTCCCCGCTTTTATATTTGTGCATTCAGACATGAGCCCTGCAAGTGTTAAGGTCTATATGTCACATATTCCAAAGGTAAAAAGTCTCCATGGACATGTGAAAGGACACTCTCAGAGAGATGGGAAATTCAGTGTGTTGAGGCACCTGCAAGATACACGCAGCTCCTGGAGTCCAAACTGATTGCAGACTCACAAAAAGGGATGAGGCTGGACAGGTCCTCAGTCCCTTGCAATTGGGTCTTCTCCAGAGACCATCTTGCTGAGCCCCACCTTTGCAGAATAGGTTGCCCAGGACCATGTCCAGACAGATTTTGAATATTCCCACTGATGAAGACTCAGTGTTTGACCACTCTCACAAGAAAAACAATGTTTTCTTATGTTCAGATGGAATTTCAAGCGTTTTAGCTTGTGCCCAGTGACTCTTGCACTGCCAGCAGGCACTACGGAGCAATGGCTGGCTGCCTCTTCCTTACTGCCTCCCATCCTTCCCAGCAGGTATATGTACACATGGAAATCCAGCAGAAACACTAGCAACTTTACCCCCCTTAATTAAGGATCGGGCAACTTTTTTCTCCACTGGGAGGGCACGAGTGCATGAAAAGGTCACAGAGGATTTTGCAGTGAGTGACAATGTCATGAACCCTTTGGGCTGCAAGCCTGGAGAAGATTTGCCTTCTCTGAGCTTCTGAAGGCGTATAACTTGGCACAGTGGTGCTGCATAATATCAGTCTCAAATATTTCTTTGGGAACACCTGAAAAAGACATTTCTGAAAATGAATGTGACTCTGGCTTCTAACCTGTGCTTATTTTTAGCAAGGTGTAGACGTGACAATAATAAAGATAGTGATGTCTCGAAAGAAATTATGAAGTATGACATTTATTTTCACCCTTCTTAAAAATCCTTTTTCATTGATCTGACTTGTACAATTTATAACCACTGTTGTATAAAGATAAGAAAAGGGACTGGGCGTGCTTCGAAGAAGTGGACTGTGAAAATCCTTTAAATGCTGCAGAACAGAAAGGTAGCTTTAACCACTGAGGTGATCTAAGAAGATGATATATATCTGTTGGACTCTTTCCAGCTAATCCCATACTAATAATGTTTGTTGATCAGCTACTAGTCAGACACAGAGTTCAGGACAGAAGTCTTCAAGCAAGAAAGTTAGAAATTTCTGTATCATGCTATTTGATGCAGTAGACTCACAGTAGTGCAGACAAAGTCAATACCATAAGATATGGATGCTTTACAGAGGTCGAAAGTGCGTTAAATCGTTTTACTATTTGACTAAAAGGGACAACATTGTCTCATTCAGACTAGGGCAGGGGAGCTTTAAGACATACCGATTATGTATTTCCAATGTGAAGCTTACCTTCTTTACATTTATTTTGTGGTGATGGAACCTGTGTCTGCATAGAAAGGAAGCACAAATTCTGCAGTTTGGACTCAACTCTAAATTTGCAATGTTCGACAAAGCTTCGGTGGTAAGAAGAAATGCTTTTACATAAAGCCGTTACAGTTCTAGCATGGACCAATACTATGACCATGCTTGTTGCCAGGCTGAACCATCCACACGACTTCCCTCTTCCACCCAAGAAAAATTCAGATTAGATTAGGCTTGCTCTAACTATACTACCTACATCTTACTACCTCTTCCCAGCGCTGTGCTCCATGATATTTTTGATTGGTGCAAAGCAAGTTCTCCATAAACACCTTTCCTTGTGTATTTTCATGAAAACATTGTTAATTTATTCATGGCACTATCATCCCAGGCATTCCATGGTGTACCAGTTTACGCTGATGTATGCAACAGTGTAGGAAAACTGCAAGGTCATAAAGAATAGAGACAACCCAAATAAAGAGGAATGATGCTGAAGGATCATAACAAATCTCTTTCTTAGGCTGCTCAGTATCTCACTAGATAAACTGGATAGATTTATCCTGGTGTTTTATAGTAGTCAGGCTAAGGATGGCTTTCAGCAGTGTCTGCAGCACAGTTAATTTTTGCTGTAGTCACAACTGAGACAGAATCTAATTCTGCAATATTTGCTGGATGGAAAAAAAAAAAAAAAGAAACCCTAATGAGTCATTCTGCAGGTACTTCAGGGCATCTGAGCTCTGGTCTGCAGTCCATTAATAGCCTTGTTCCTCCAGTCCAGAGAGCTTCCAGCCAGGGCAACCTTGTCTGTTGAAGAGAGGGAAATTTCTAGGGCTAGTTTAGGCCAAAATAAAGCCTTTGTCAAACCATGAACTCCACAGTCTGCACTGCCTGTGAGAGGCTTTCCAGCAGCCTCATGCTACATATGTAACACATATATGCAAAATCTCCCACTGTCTAAGTATTTTGCCGTGGAAAAGAACAGAAGAATCACTGACGTGTGGTACATATGTCACATCACTTAGCACAATCCCAAATAGCACATGGTTATTATAAGAAGCTGCAGCATATGAACGTGTCTAGAACAGAATAAGAACATGTGCAATGGCTGCCGTGATGTGTGCAGCATGAATGTATTTAGAAATACCCTTCTGGACGGTGTGAGTTACCACATTGACACTACCACTACTATTACTTTTGAAATTTTTGGGGTCTTCATAGCATTTTGGGAGGATGGTGAGGAGCCTTTCTGGTTTTCCACCATGCACCAACTGTGCAGGTCAAGCCCACAGAATATTTAGAAAACTAAATTGCAGTAAAAATGGTTATCATGGAAAGTGTTGTTGCATTTTTCAGTCAGGTTCACTAACTCTCACTATGACTGTTTTCAGGAAAAAAAGAGGGAAAAAGGACAGCTTGCTCCTCCCTATCTTTAGCCATTTACAGCAAATTTTCGCAAGCTTGGAATCCTCTGACTGCATGTCTACATCTTCTCTTTTCAGCTTATAAGACAGTGCATTTTCCTGGTTTCTTCATCAATCCCCTTTATTGCTTTGTCCCATTTCCCCTGTTCTCTCTCTCTACTGCATTGTAAACATTAAGTCATGTTTTGTTATGGAAGTTATTCTTTTCCTTTTCCCAATTTCCTGGAAAGAAAAAAAATTTTAACATTTCACAAAGATGATTTTCAGAAAATTATTTGGTTGAGGGGGGACTTTCTCCATTCCTGACATCACCTGGAGTACTCTGTTTTCACTTTTCCCTCCCTATTCGACACGAAGAGGGTGCACTTTTCCAGAGTTCATGGTCCTTGCTTGTTGATTGTTCAGATTTCTGAGAACATAACAGACAAATTTGTGGCTAATGGGGTCATGCTAACAATAGCGTCTTAAAACAAACAGCGTGGCTTGTTGATGTATGAACAGCAATCAAGTTCACCGAAGCACAAATATTTCTCTGCATATGCTTTCAGACACTTGTTGCAACCACTTGGGATGAAACACAAGAGCTACTGGAGAAGGCAGCAATCTATGACACAGAGGTGGTGAAAAATTCTAGCCAATATATGAAGAGTAATTGAGCAGACAAGAATATAGTCTAGATGAAGTTTGCATAAAATTTCTGAGAAAAAAAAAGAGAAAATGGGAAAACACCCACTGCATTTTTATCAAATTAACATGAAGAGAAATCAATAAATCCTACATTTTAAATAAACTTGATAAAAAAACTGAAGAGGCGCAGCAGGAGAAGATTTAATTTGACTCGTATCATTTGTCCATGTAGGCACAGAGTTTTGTTTCGAGAGCTGTTCGTCAAGTTCCAGGGCCGATATAAACAAGTAGTGTGCCAAGGTTTCTGCTTTAGAAGTCATAGGTCAAAGAACGAAGGGGAATGGTAGGGCAATTTTTCAACAAGAGGGAAATGTTGACCCAAAATAAAGCCACAATGAGTTACAGCTGGTAGGAGGGATTTGGAGACATGCCAGACAGATTTTTGTCACTCTCTGTTAATTTGCTGTTAGCTTTAGCACTTGGTAAAAGAGATGGGTTGTGACAGAAACAAATAACACACAGTAACGGCACCCACGCAGCCCCAGCGCACACTCGCCCATATTGTAACTCACTCATCTGCGAGCCAGTGCTAGCAACTGCAGAAGGCAAGCATTCGGAGGCGCAAGCCAAAGCGAATTTGATTGCTTAATGCAGTTCGATCTCTCAGCACAAACCTCAATTTCACCTCTGTTTACTTGGAAGCTGCCAGAGAATTATCCTTCCCAATATCCGTCAGTCAAAGAGCACACCCACCCCGGTGCTGAGAGCCTGCAACTCTCCATTGATAAAAACATCTACACCAGCATACCTGCAGGTTTAGTTTCTTCTCATGGCATTAGCAAGACTATAGTGATTACTCCTATGGAAACTCTCTGTTTCCCCTCTTTTCCCTTATTTTTCAAGCCTGTCAGCTCTGGCGATCTTTGATACCCCTCAACTCACTAAAAGTAGTCCCTCCCTCTGCCCCAAAAAAAGCCAGTCCAAGGCTTACTCTAATTTCTACACTAGGAAGACACATTCCTGATTTTTGATAATTTGCAGTGCACTAGGCAAATCGCTGTCTCTTTCTTCAGTTTCTCATGAATAGATTTTCTTGCCCTCTGAAAGGAAAACATCATGAGTTTGCCATTCCCTTGGCTTTGTCAGACCTCCCGTGAGGGGAGCTGCATACCTGGGCAGAGATGTTCCTCTTCACATGCGCATGTCCTGTCTTCAGAGTGGTGGCAGTGGCAGAGCAGGGCACAGGCATCCATGGGGTGGTAGGACCATCTCCCCATGAACGTGCGCCAGTGGTACAGCTGTGATTTCAGACGGCAAAGCAGCTGGCTGGTGGGTACACAGAGTTATGAGAAAGACACAGATTGTCATGAGAAGCTGACTTTGTACAGACTTTACAGACTCCAGGAGAAGAAGTGGCTACAGTTTCCAGCACAGACAGACAGGGCAACTAACAGGAGAAGGCTGTAACTGCCATGACAACAGTCAGACATGGACTATTTCTGTGCACCAGCAGAGTCAGGCCTTACCTAACTGGTTCGGCTACAGCATTTCTGTCAGTTGTTATTTAGCAGATTGAAACTAAGTATTAGATACCAATTTTCACCTCCTTTTAGGAACAATGAATTTGCTCCTGTATTGCCAGTCTAGTGTCACAGACAGTATTTTCAAAAGCTCAACACTTTCAAAATCTGAGTTGCAACTCAGCTTTCAGTATCACCTCTGAGGCGAACATTTATAATAGACAGCTATATCCACGTCCACAGTTATCAGTATTCAGCTGATTCAGTTCACTGTCAAGAGCTTCGATTCCTCCTAGCTGGTAATTTTAGCGTATGTGATAAGATCCTGGGTGCACTTTGTGTACTGATTAGCAGTTTTAGACTCGCTTTGGTCTCATCCACACCAAGCTTAACCTGTTTACAGTGACCAACACGCCAAGACTACTTAGTAATTGCAGTAGTAGAGGCTGTAGCAGCTCTGTTCGAGCTCAGCATGTTGTCTGCATCTTATGCAGTGTCACTACAGACCACATTCAGAGTTTGCTGAAGCAATCTCTAAGGAAATCTCCCAGTCAGCCATCTGTAGTCAGAAAAACAGCTATATTCTGCATCTACAAAAATGTGCACAACTCCTTATCTACACACACAATCCAGAAATGAATACGGCAAATGCAGCACAAATTGCAGCTTGGGGAGAAGTCAGCTAAATAATATGCATGCTATAATAACAGGAAAGTAGAAATCCTTGCAAAGAAGTTTGGTGCAGCACAAAGCCAGATGCACACTGACAGAAGGGCTCGCTGCTCATCCTCACTAAAGAGGACGAAAATAAAGACTAGAGGGATCACAAGGAAAAGAAATGTGATGTAAGTACAAAATTTCCACAGTCCAATCCAAAGGAATAGATGAAGACAAGAATGTCTTGCAGCTCATGAAAACAAAAGCCAACATTAGCTGCTTGTCCTCATGGTTTCTCACACTGAAAAGCACAATACATAAGCCATGGTGAAAAGCGAAGGGGATGGCTGCAGCAGTCAGGCAAAGAACAGTCTTTAAATGGGGGGATGGGAGGGAAGACAAAATAAAACCACGGCTGTCTCCCTGGACTGCGTAGCCTATGACACCAGCTGATACATTGAGCTAGGATGCAAGATGCTCCAATATGGCATCGACATGGATCTGTGAGGATATTTTCAGAGGACACTGGCCCACAAAATGAGCGTCTGGGAATTCCAGAATAGCAGACTCCCACCAGCCTTAGGGCTGCCACTTGCTCAATTTCACACTTTATTTCACAACGACCTACAGATCATACTTTCCAAACAGCTCATATATGCTGAGCACATCTGCCCAAATCCAGGACCCCAAGCTTCCAACTCCAGAGGGAGAGTCTTAGCAGCAGCTTGGCTATCGCACGTCTTTTCTGCAAGAAGCAGGACTGAAGCCAAGTATAAGGAATTTGTCAGTATGCTCCCATTCATATCACACACACAACTAATCTGAGCTTCCTATCTTTTTGAAAGGCATTGATCAGTCACACCAACTGTAGCAGTTACACTTAGGAGTCACACTCCCGTATCATCTCATCAGGCTAATTCAGAAGCTTCAGCGACAATCTTTAAAATTGGACTAGTACGATTCGAGGAGCATCTAGTGAGTAAGCATGAGCCTGTTTGGGGTTTGCTTTTTAACTCCTGGGAGACATACTGCGTAACATGTTGTAAGGTCGAGAACATAATGAAGTGCATGCTTGCAGCTTGCTGACAAGAAGAACGGCAGAGTTCCCCTGCCATAGTCAGGGGTTTTAACACATTACCACCAGACCAAACAAGCATCTAACTGGATTTCCGTGTCCATCAGGTCATCACCGTATGTAAACCCTGGGACATGGCTCAGAGCAGATCATCTTCTGCTGATGTCAGGAGAGACGCTGTATGCTTTCTGGGTTGGCTTACCCTCCTATTCTATACTCCCTCCAACTTTTCTAAAGCTAAACACCACTAAATGAGAGACTCTCGGCAAGATCAGAATCATTTAGCTGTTAATTTGTGCTTCTGCGCTTGTCTTGCTTATTTTTTATGGGTGGTATTTAGTTTTCATCTTTCCCACGCCATCTTACCAGGAGTTACAAAATTCTGCCTGTTCTCTTCATTCCTCCAGAAGCAAGTGGGTGCCATTTCCATGCCACTTTTTTCCATTTTCTGTGGGATCTGCAGATGCTCACAGTCTCTCTGGAGCAGGTAATTAAGGAGGCAATTGTGTGGAGCAGAACTCCTGCAGTTAGCAAAAGTTGGTAGGGAAGGCTACTTTCTTTTCATGAAACTGAAAAGCTATAGCTTAGTTTTGATTGTTTCAGCTTGTCTTCAGTCAAATACTGTTACCTGATGAGAAAATAGCCTCTCTTCCCCCTGTCCAGCTTAACTTGGAGTGACGGTAGATTGGGAAAGCAATAAGTCCTTCCCTCACAGTAATTGGCACTAAGACCCAGCTAGCTCTGCTCCGTCTAATTTAAAAGGTCCTAGGAAAAACGTAAACTAGGCAACAGTGACAGAGGCAGGATGTTTCGTATCAGTGCTTAAAAAGATCTGCAGCAGTAGCTTAACACTCTTTCAAGGGAAGAGCAGCAGCAAGAGAGGGCTGGAGCAGGGGGAGGAGGGAGCCTTCTGAAACCCCAAGGAGCTGAGACAACACACCCAACCGCAAGCCACTGCTTTCTATTAAAGGACTGGTTTCTTGTGTATGTCTTCCCTCATCTTCCTCTGAATCATTTTTATAGGTCTACCTGAAAAGGAGGCACGCAGCACAAGATGAAGTGGGATACATGCCTGGCATCCCTAGAAGTGTTATTGATTGGTACTGCAGTCTCTCCACTGCACCTGCAGGACTTTTGGCAGAAGTGGATTTCTGCAGCAGGATTTCCAGGCTTAGAGCTGTTTGCATATGTTTATCATGAGGATTTAAGGCAGGCAGCACGAGTTGTCATTCTTATCTGACTGACATAATTTTTTTTTTCTTTTTTTTATTTGTTTGGGGTTTTTTGTTGTTGTTGTTGGCTTGTTTGTTTGTTTGTTTTTTAAACTGTGAGTAGGATGCCTCTGGGGAAAGACTTCTTTATATTTAAAGAATATAAACAAAATTAACTCATCCAAACTCAGTTTTCTAACTCTTCTTATTAATTCTTCATTTGCATTTATTTTCTTCTTCATTTGAACTGTGAGCTCTACACTACTCATGGCCCCACTCAGGGTTATTCATCAGCTCTTTCCTGTTTTTAAAGGGCAATCTTTCTCTTTTTCTCTTTCTAGCATTCACACCCACACTTTCTCTTCCACCCCCTAACTGTCACCAATGTCTCTTCACCGTTTTGTTGGCTCTCTTCCTTTTCTCACTTGGATTGATTTGTATAACCCTACTGAAAAAAGGAGGGCAGCTGCTGCCCAGCCAGGGAGGCAGGAGTGAGTGGGTAGGGAGGTCTGGTGGCATGCTGACAACCCCGAATGGGGGGAGGAAGCTATTTTTCTGCTGTTAGCAACTATGCTTTCCCTTTTCATTCTCTGACCACTGTTGTTCTCCTCTGCCTTTCATCTCCTGAAGGATGTGCTACAGAATTAGCACTGTAGCACAGCAAAATCTTTTGTTCCTTAGAGGTGAGATGTTGTAACCAAAGAGAGAATGAAAGTCCTGCCTAAATGCAGCCAGTGTGATATTTAGGTACCTACGCTAGGATTGCAATTGCTGTAGGCTCACAACAAAGACAGAGGAGAGACAAGCGATTTCAGGAGAGTCAAGTCTTTCTTACTCCAGTAACTATCTATGAAGATTAGGAAATTCACTTCTTACAAGGCAGCACCTACAGACAGGCAGAAAAATATCAAAACTGAGAGATACTGACTGAAGTCAGAGATGATCCAATAGGAATCGAAGATCAAATGACTCTTAACCTCCTCTTTCTGTGTTAGACTATGCTGCCTCAGCTCTTCAGAGACCACAGACAACTAGTTCTAATGCACATGTGCGTAGACCTCAGGTGTCTCTATTAGGGCTGGGCACAATGGTTGAAGTTTCGAAAACAACTCTGTTGAATGCAGTCAAAACCTCTGAGATGGAGCTTGTGTTCATGATGACCGAAGACATCCCACCATAGAGGCTTTTCTCACCAAGACTCTGTAATGGACCAGAGGCACACTCTGAGAAAAATGTTTCTGTGATGCACCTGAAGTCTGCTTCATCAACTTGCCACATCTGTACAACAGATTCATCAGTGGATTATTTAATTTACATTTTTAAGAGACTACAGTACTTCTGAACCAGAGAAGGTGATTAGGTACATGATGATAAAGGCACTTGGGAGGGATATTGTTACACATACTAATTGCACATACTTTGTTGTTGTGTTTTCCACAGCTTAGTAGAGTTCCATTTCCCCTAGTAAAGAGTTCCTAATACAGTCCTGGAGTACTCACAAATCAGAACGTCAGACACACAGAGGGATTGTTTGCTACAAAAGTTGAGTGTAGGCCTCAAGATGGTTTGAATTGGTATCATGCTATATTGAACCTGATCATTTTTAATGCCATTAAACCCCCTACCTGGCAGAAAGGGGTCATGCATCAAGTTTCTGTAAGCTTAAGGAAAGAAAGCCAAACTAGTGCCCCCACCAGAGACAAGATTTGAAGGTCCATCTTTGGTATGGCTTTTTGCTTGACCAAGTCACACATGCAGCTCTGGAACATGCAGGGTACATGCTGCCTCCATCTCCAACACAGCGATGGTAGGCTCTGCCTCTGGTTTGACCTGTGGCTGGGGTCAAGGAAGGGAGAGAAGGTCACTGTAGAGACAAAATGGTGTTCCTGTAGCAAGAACAGGAGGGACTGTAAGGATTTGGGCAGCGGAGGGAGCATTTTGGAAAAGGATAGACATATAGGCTTCAAATATGCATGAATCTAGGCTCCATTAACTGCACAGCTCACAGAATCGATTTGTCTTTATTGTGGCAGCTCTTGGTGCAGTGATGGTCTCCTGGTAGCTGTATGAACAGGGCATAACAGAGTGAGGCCCTTAACGGCTTTGTGAACCTGAAGGCACTACTACAATACAAATAAACATTAAGGCTGTATGCTCAGAGACAGTTTAGAGTAGCAGCAATAATTACCTTTCAATCTAAGGGAACCTGTGCAGGCAGCTCTGTCGTACTCCAGCAGCTGGCCCAGGACCAACATCAAGCCTGTGGCTGGAGGTTATGGTAACCGATCTGTCCTGAGGGCAGAGCCTTGCCAAGAGGCTCGCTGCTCGTAAAAACTATCTGGAAGGCTCTGTTGGGGATCTTCCCAAGCATCAGCGAGCGCTGAGGTAATACTGTGTTCTCATCACCTGCATCCCAGGTTCTTGTAGGGAAGCTGGGTGAAATCATCTGCTAATGCAAGAAAAACTCCATTATAAGAAGCAGAGCTGCTTTGGCTGATGCTAGGAGATCACCTGTTGAGGGACTACTTTGTTCATCCACTACTGAAATTCAGCCAACTCGGAAGGACAGAGCTGCCAGAAGGAAAAATACTATGTGGCAAATTTTGGGACGGGATGGAGGAAAACTTGTTTATTTGAAAGCACAAAGGGAATTATGTGCAATCTGAGCAGAATTATCCCATTAAAGAGGTCACTAATATTATATTATTGTGGCCAACTGATCTCCTTTCCAGTTGTTTGTTACAGACTATTCAATCTACATTCTCAGAAATCTACTGGGAGACAAAACTTCCGTGACGAATTTTGCTCCACTCTCAGACTGCCTGTGTTGTGTATGTCTGAGCAGATGGAGATCGACAGTTCTTGATGAACAATATGTTAGTAGGGAACCTCCCTCTAGGGCTGTGGGACAGACTGGGAGGTCATGGCCCATTTTCTAGAGCAGAAAGAAAGCGAGGAGTGGAACCAAAATCCCTAAAACCAATTGATCCCTTGTACCATAGAATTATAGAATCATAGAATAGTTGGGGTTGGAAGGCACCTTTAAAGGTCATCTAGTCCAACCCCTCTGCAATGAGCAGGAACACCTCCCACTAGATCAGGTTGCTCAGAGCCCCATCCAACCTAACCTGGAATATTTCCAGGCGTGGGGCATCTGCCACCTCTCTGGGAAACCTGTTCCAGTGCCTCTCCACCCTCATAGTGATTTCTTACTTATATCTTGCCTAAATCTACCCTCTTTTAGTTTAAAACCATTACCCCTTGTCCTATCACAACAGGCCCTGCTAAAAAACCTGTCCTCACCTTTCTTATAAGCCCCCTTTAAGCACTGAAAGTCCACAATAAGGTCTCCCCGGAGCCTTAGTAGGTCGCCCCTGGAGAGACGGCCCACAAAGTCCTCTGACACCTCTTTCAGTCAAACACCCCCAAAATTTCACAAGCATTCCCAGATGTTATGCTAGAGGAGAAGTTAACCGCTATCACAGATTTCATTCTCACCACTCCGTTCTTCTCTGAATTCTGTTACTACTGCTGAGGAAGCCTGAGCCTGCTCTGTGGGCTGCTCCTACTCTCACTGCCACCCTGCCAGACAAATGGGAGAGCTGTGATCCACGTCCAGGCTCCATATTGCACCAATGTCAACTCCAGTAAAGTGAGGAGACACCAGGCAAGATGCTCATCTTTTCCAAATTCAACAAACACTTTTGGACTGATATGTGTGGCATTAACTCAGTCTCCATTTCAGTTTTTTTCATCTATAAAAAATCCACATAACATTTAAAGAAAGAATCCCACTACATTTGTCTTCCACAATTTTCAATATTAGTACCTCAATGCTGAAATAAATTGTCTACCACAAAAAAAAAAAATGGAAGGGGTTGGGGGAAGGACATTATTTAACTCATAGGATAGATATGGTTAGGAACAGTTGTGGGAAAGTCTTTCCCTTTTCCTCTCCAATCTCCCAAACTTTCCTATGGCACTTCAGTGAGTTAGTCAACATTTTCCGAAAAGTCAAACATATTCAGGAGTCTGTCATCTGGATATGACCAAATGTAGATCTCTATGACCCTGTTATCTGCCGTGAGGGTATATAATCAGCAACAGAAATCATACATTTCAGATGATTTCTTTCAGAAAGGAATGCCCTCAAATAGGTCAGCTGATTTTCGTGCTAAAAAACCCTTTTCCTTTCCATTTCAGTGGAGCGAACTCAGATGATTAAGTGTCCAGACATGAACATTTACATTGTACTCCTCTTAAATTACAGTTGCTGCAGTCTTAGAGGCCAATTCTTATCAACAGCCAGTGAAACTCTTATTTCTATAGCACACTTATACGTCTGACAAACTTATTCCTTGTGCTTGGATAATGGAAAGTCTCCACTGCATTGCCAGGCATGGGATGTGTGCCACGAAATGCCATTATTCCAGCAACATACATGCATACATTTGAATCTCTCACAGAGCTAAGAAAATACCTCCACTGTGCACTTCACTTGTAGACATGGCACTTCAGGACATGGTTTAGTAGGCATGGTGGTGTTGGGTTGACGGTTGGACTTCATGATCTTAGAGGTCTTTTCCAACCTTAACAATTCGATGTTTCTTTTAAGGAATCATAGGTAAATTGCATTACTCCATTTTCTCTGAATGATTTCTGATTCTCGGTAGAGAATGGATTTTTTCTCATAATGCTTTTCCTTTAAAGAAGTGTCTCCAGGAAATAAATAGACACCCTTTTTCCCACACTGCTCTATGCTGAAGTTCTCTGAGGTTACTCCACTGGTCTCTTCCTCTTGCTTGTAAATGTCATGGTACTAGCTACTCCTTCTCACTTTCAGTTGCTAAATGACATGAAGAAGCAACAAAAAATATGCATGCTTCTTGGTGCAATCTTTCCACACCAACAATTGCAGTGACTGGTCAGAAGAAAGTCACCTGTGTTAGAAGGTGGTGACCAGGTGGGCTGTGTGATGAGGTGATGGTAGCTACAACCTACTTAAGCAGAATTTTGAGACCTGTGTTCTTGGAAAAGAGAGGTAGAGAAGTGTCGTGCAGCTCTGCCTAGGGAATGATCACTTGGTTACTGTCATGATCAGTGAAGATTCATAGGAGAAACATTTTTCCCCAGAGGGTTAAAAAAATCTCACGTCAGTAAATGACCAAAGCCAAGGCCACATCAAACACATCAGAGATCTGTTTGCATTGCAGGTTGGAACAGCCCGTGAAGCAGGTCAGGAAAACAAATTTGCTTAAACATCCAAGTCCCATGATATAATCTGGTCTCATGGTGTTTATGGGCATAAAATTCACATACACAAAGTCATATCAAGATAAAGGCTTTGAAATCTAGATTATCTCACTTGGTGTTGCCTGTGAACTACGGCAAGGATCATCTTGTATTCACAAAACCCCCATGCCAATTCTCCCCACAGGGTGTGAAAAAAATGAAAATGGAGCAAATGAGAAAAGCCTAATGCTGCTTCTGGAATATTGTTTGTCTGCTGTTGTCACCCACAGGGAAGCAAATATTGCAAGCCATCATTTCATGCAGCAGATAATGTCCTGATTAGTCACAGCAAGCCCAGGGCAGGAGCACCAGAAACAAGAATTAGAAGAGTGAAAAACAGAAGACTTAGAGCTAAGGTTTGGGGCTGGCAAGGAATTTGTACGATAGACGGATACTCCACCATGAGGATCTGGAGATAAACAGAAAAGCAGTGGAGAACTGGAGTGTGAGACATGGAACAAATAGATTTCTGCCTTAATAAGATACAAGTCAGATCTTATTTGTGTTGACAGGACACAGAAATTCCAAGCAAGTTTTTCCTATTTATACCATTATCAGCAAGATCAAAATCCAGACCCAGAAGAAGCCAGGACACAGTATAATCAGCTCTTTGAAGTTCAAGGAACAAAACACAGACTGATTGCAAACAGGAGAAGGAGCACTCTAATCAGTGTACCTTTTCAGATTAAGATGAATTTAAAGATTTTCAGAGAAGTGGAGTCATCAGGTGACTAGTAAAGAATGCATTCAGACCTGGAGAAAAATAAAACCCTAATTTTCCTACTCCTTGGTAGAAAAAGCTTAATTTAGCATAAGCGAGAAAAATCAAGTGAAGTCAGAGACATAGGATAGGAAGGAAATATTTTCTTTATTGTTTGGGGTACTTCTTTTTGTATCTTCTTTCAGAAAAAAACAGTAGGCTTTGGAGATTTCACTATGCATGCAAGCATAACAATCAATCTATCATAAAAAACAAGCAGAACTGAAAACAGCTCAGAGTAAAGAATTTGCTGGAATCTATCTGCCAGAATAACTCACCTTTAAAAACTAGCAGATAAGAAGGAAAGGATTTGCAAAGAGCAATTACAATATACTATGAAAAGCAGAGATTAGAAGGCAGTAACTAGAATAAGCTAAATGTGGGAGAACTATTGACACTATCTTTAAATTGTAAAAATAGAAATTACATTTTTTTAATTCATTCTCTACCAAACTGTGGAAGCAGTCAGAATAACAACAATCATGTAATTTTAGTACAGATTCTGACCCAAACACTATCTTGCACAGTAAAAGAAGGGATGATTACCTAATCTCTTCCTAGCAAATAAACATCAAACGCACTCCCATGCCAGCTATAGAAGTTCCCTGCAACAGTACTTGGCTCATGTTGATATGTATTGACTGAAAGTCCATGAATGCTGCATTTCTTCGTCTCCACAATGCTTCATACAGACGAGCAGTCAGACAGCAATTAATAGTAATTCTTCACATCAAGTAGAAGAGATACTATCTAAGGCTGATATTGTTATGCAAATTAGAAGTTATATTTAGCAAGAAGTTTCTGAACAGGCCAAGGGCTCAGGTGCTTTAATGAACATTTGCTTAAATGCCTGTTCCTTTTCTTCCTTTGCTTTGTTGTAGTCCTTTTAGTCTGTAGGTTTGGTTCATTCAGAATTTCACTGGCACTGGGTTGCTTCCCTGGAGGCACATCTCTGGGTAGCTTTCATTCCATGTCCTTTCTTCATCCAGACAGACGACAATGACTTGTTAGATTTTCTTGCTTGGTAGGACACTTGAAAACCACGGGAGGGAGGAAGGTCATTTTTGCCTAATAAAGAAGGAAAAGGGAAAGACAATTTGGGCAGTATATATATAAGAAGCATGCAAATAATGCAAAACATTAGTCATTAAAATAGCTTATGTGAAGATGGTATTAATAAAATCCACCGCCTAAATGCAGTCTGCATTTAGAGGCAAGGGGTTCATCTCTGCTCCTTTTGATGGGCTTTCGCTGAGCACAAGAGTATGGGGAATTTTAACTTTCCAAACAGTTCGCTTCTTAGTTTGCCAATTTGAATTTGTCTTCTATATCTATTTTATAATAAAGTATAACAACTAAAAATGAAATCCCTGGGAACTTCTCCCTGGGATTTTGCTGTCATTATCCATTTACCTCTCAGAAATTTCACTGTCCTTCCAGCCACTCTCTCGTACATCCCTGGGCTTGAGTTATTCCTTTCTTTGTTCTCAAGACAAACCTCAGTGAAATTCTGGGGCCACTGAAGTCTCCAGGATGTTTTGCCATGATTTTCCTTCTGGACATTTCTGCCTGTAAATGTGCGTTGAGCTGCAATATTTTGTTTTGGATCATGAGTGTGCTTTTGAAAGGAGTCTCCCAGTCATCTCCACTTACTGTGCTGGGGTTCATATCACAACATGGTCTTGAGTGCCCAAACTGGATCAGTTTAGGAAAAACCACACCAATATGCATTTAGAGTGGACCTCGGGTCATCTAGCATCGTTCGCAGTATAACCCGCTCCTGTCTGTTCAAACCACTTCTCAGCATAGATATAACCTGCCTGAAGTCAAGGCACACCAGTACCGAACGAGTCAGTTGGATTCCAGCCTGGCAGGTGCCGTGTAACGCGCATTGGTAGCACGCAGTCCAGGGGCGTTAAAGCTCAGTGGATATCTGGGCAGTGACCAGTTGCATCTGCCCTCCCGAGAACTCCTACCACATCCCTACCAGCCTGATTAGCCTTTGGTTTGGAAAAGAAAACATTACCTGGCATGCTGCCTTTGGACACTGCTCAGAGATTGCTCTGAACATTGATGTAACAAGCTCAAGAGAAGCATCATGGCAAAAATCAACCCCCTTTTTCCTTATTTAATTAGAGGCAAACATTTGTTTCTTGATTGAAATTTGGCATAGAAGACAGGAACATCAGGACAAGTCTACTAACTACAGCATTTTGGGAGATCATTACCACTGATGCAAAGTGGGAGGAGAGAAAAACCCCTCCCATGCAGATCCAGCTGCATTTTGTACCTATTTTTACACAGATTTAAAGGGTTAAATTGCAAAACACTGGAAGAAGAGCTCCTGTCTTTTCCTACTTGAAAAAGCATTCAGAAATACTTAGATCTAGCTTTTCAAGATCCAAAAAGTGGGCTCATAAAGGATTTTAAAATGCTTTTAGAGGCTCATCTCTAAAAATGTACAGGATCTTTTGTCTGTTTTCTTTAATAAGCAGGACTCTATCAGTTTCATGCACAGCAGCCGTATTTTGATGAATCAACAGGATTTCTAACAAAGCTTCTTTGACTGAAGCTACCAGACTATCAAACTGGTATAAGCTGTGGTAGGGTCAGTGAAGCCTACGAAGGACCACGACCCAAGTATTTTCTTAATGCTCTACTCTGTGCAGTGACACCTGGATGAACTTTGAATGAAATCATGTCACAAATGTATAACCTCCTTAATCCTATGCAAACTGAGTAAACACATAAATAAAACCTTAAAAACAAGAAAAAAAAATCAACCTAATCAAGAAATGGGCTGGTGGTACTGTAAAGAAAAACTCATTCCTGCTTTCAAATTTTGCTACTAAACCCCAAAGTGCTCTATTTCTTACTAATGTGGTTTTAAAAAGAGTGCTCTATTACTAAATAAAGTGGTTGTTATACAATAAGAATATGTTTAAATAACCAAAATTTTCCATTTTGTGTTGTACTGTAAAGCAATTGTTCAGTCATGATGAATGTTTTCCAAGAATGACTGTGACCTAAAGTTAATCTTTCTGATGCAATGTTCTGTTGATCGGTTCAGCGAATTTTGAAGCAAAGGCATGTACTATATTTTCAGAGCAGTAGGTCACACAGAGCTCCACTGAAAGCCCAGGACACTGTCTTCTGTCTGTCTTAGCCACAGTTGCTGGAAGACTGCGGGCATTTCAATCCTTCACTCCTTACTTAGCGTGACCTTCATGTGAAAGTAAAGTTGTTACACTTCAAGTATGTCTCTTGCATAAATACAGTGAAGCTTGATAACTCATGTCTATGATGAGTTGCAGGTTCAGGATGAAGGATACCAGTGAACCAAACATTAATTGACCATCATGCTGTAAGAAAATAAGCAAGAGCTAGCCTGCTTTTAAATAGAGCACATTTAGGTAGGAAAATGTACAAAACTTATTAAATGTCAGGCTGGCAGTGTTCAGAAGAGTCTGCTCTAGATTTTTATACTCAAAAGATTTGAGAACTGTTGGTTTGGTGAAGGATGTAAACAATAAGGTTACTTTTTTGGAAGTATTACAGTGTCTTAAAGTGGAGATAGGCAATCGAGCCAGCAAGACCATGTTATTGGGACAAAACAATGATACTCATGGTAGAAAACAGTCAGGACAGGGCCAGTGTAATAGTCCAGTAACAGGTACAGATATTGGTTGTATTAGATATTATGAGACTCCGTACGACAACTACTTGAACCTTACGTGGCCCATTTGGCATCATAAGAGAACACATGCAGGACATGGACATCCTAGTTTCTGACTTGGTGCCTTCACCAAAAGGCCATGCTTTCCTTCAGTGATGTGCTGAACCTCACAGCATCTCGTACAGCAACTGTTTCAGCTTCAAAATGCTGACAGAGATTAATTTCTTACAGATTATTTCACTTTTTTACTTTGGGATGATAAAACCAGGATGGCTACATGACTTGCCCCGGCAATGCCCAAGACAGAGCAAATCTATTTTAGCTCTGCAGACCCAACACTGAGATGTCTAATTTTTTTTTTGTAATCTAGGCATCTTAGGTAGGTGTATGGAGTGTGGCAAGAACGGCTACGAAACAGCTTATTGTTCCAAGGAGCAGCAAATGTTTATAATCCACCAAGGAATTAATACAAGTGAAGAGAATATGCTTGCTATACTGCATAGGCAGGACATACTGATCAAAACTGTCCCAGGATACGTGCTCAAATATACAAAGCATGAACTAAACACACAATGCTGCCCATGGCTGTGTGCTTCAGCTGTGCAGTACTTCATAAATTAAAAATGCCTGTGAGATGATAATCACTCCCTTACACATGGCTCCCTGCTCTCTTTTACTGGTACATGGGCCATGTGCAGACCACAAGTTCTGGTCATTCAAGTCCCAGGGCATCCCAGTCAGCGTTATTCTTGTTGCCCACTATAACACCTTGTGCTGTTGACACCGACTCTTCCTGAACCTTGCCTGAGGCTAAGGCAGCCAAGGGGTCTGGGGAGGATCCTGACAGAGCACAGGCAGAACCCAACCTGGCTGGGGACACCCCAGAGGGAAGAAATGCTCCATTGTCTGCACATCCGAGAAGTACAGCAGGCTTAAGCATTTCTGGACCTGCAGCCAAAGCCCTAAACTAAGCCTTTCCTGAATTTTTAGTGCTACCAAGAGATCCTCCATCTCTCTCTGTCTGCCTGTAACTGAGCTGCCTTGTAAAGATTTAAGACACCAACAAAGCTGCTCCAGACTGGGCCCCACAGAACATCCTGGTGCAGAAATTTGCTTGCTACGGCTGCAGCAACAAGCACTGCAGGTTACACGTGTTGCAACACAGGGACAGCCTCACGGCCCTACGGCAAGGTCCCAGGGAGGTGAAGATCTCCTGTTCTTCACACCCTCAGCACTTCATGGGACCTTCCTGTCCCCAGGAGTTGTTGAGACATTTGCACATGGAGAGTTTTATCTTGAAGGCTGCATTTTGGCTGAAGCTAACAGCTATGGTAGCTCCTAGGTAGAGATCAAATATGTTTTAAAAGAGGCTCCCTGCCCATGAACTCTGAAACATGAGATCAGCCAGCAGTCCCTTTATTTTCAGAGTAAGATGAGCCATTGTAGGGGTGAATAAACCTGACTAGTTGATAGGTAGCTCATTATGATGTCCATACCCTTTTTCGTTCAGGAAAGTAAACCTGATCTGTTGGAAACAATAACTAGGGCTTTTATACAGTAATTATAGCAAACCAAGATCAGTTTTTTTAAATGAAAGTGATGACAATGGTTTATGGAATGAGTAGCAACAGAGCTGATTTAGATCCTTTATACTGCTAATGAAATGTGAATAAGTAGGAGTCTCATTATCTGCACTTTAGTGTGCTCCTTAGATTGTTCATTATCCTACCATGTTGCGAATCGGTACTTGTGCATGTGTATGATCCTAATGGTTTTTACACAAAAAGCTTCAAGCTTTGTTTAGTAAGTGGTGTTTTCATCATTATATTTTGGTTATAAACATAATATCTGGCTATGCGCTATCCACGTTGAGTGCCTAATGGTTTGCAGCTTCAGAGAAAAATAATGAAGATTTCAACAAAAGCTAGATTTTTCTGGGAGGAAAAAGAAAGTCGTATAATTTATACAAACCCTTTTGATTATGCAATAATTAGCATTTTCCAAGCATTCACGGTGTGTTACTTGGAAAATGAGACTTTTAAACATTTATATTGTGGGGAAAGGAGAACAGAGACCTCTTGACCACACATGGTTGCAGCAAAAGGCCAGGAAAAAAAGAAAACAAGTCAGCAGAGGATGAAGTCTAAACCATGGGTCACTGCAGAAGGCATCCTCCTATCCCGTATGTAACAGTACAGTATCTTGCTTTTCCTGCCTCCCATACTCTTCGCGTTGGTTTCTCCTGAAGTCCTACCAGCTGCTATTGGCAAGAAAACCTTCCCTTTCTGAAGAGGAGAAGGCACAGAGAAGTGTACGTTGCAGTGACTAACCCCCTCTTCGATACAGCTGACAAGACCCAGAACTGATCAAAATAAATACTAATAACACACAATTTTTTCACAAAGCTCCAAGCAACCCTGACAGAACGTGTTACACGGACGGACTTGAATACATTTCCTTCACAGTGACTGTGATGCCTCATGGTTTAATTAGATCTGCTGGATGTCTCTCTGCCATCTGCTCTCTTCCAAAAGCCAACACCTGTCAGCACAAGCTCCAACATTGACTCTCCAATGACTAGCAGAATATATTTCCTCCTTTCTAAGAGGAAATATATAATTTTTTTCCTAAAAAATACAACACCTGGGGGTGTCTTCCACTACAGAAAACAGAGCACCCTAACTTTGACATTTCAGATGGATTCTTCTTGCTCTACAATATCAGAGAGGTCTCACAGAAAAAATGGGAATAATGATAAGAGAGAATAAGGACAAATATTTAAAGTGCAAAGAAAATGTTAAAAATGAAAAAAACATCCTTAGGAATGAAACACAACCCTAGTTTGCATTTAATAGGGCTTAATTTCCTCAAATGCTTTGCAGACACGCTGGACGTACAGATGGAAGAACCAGCATGCACAGTGCTATTTTACCTCCCAGGTGACGACTCTGCCTGGGGGGACTCTCTTTGCCCACCTTCCTCTCATGATTAGGATTTGGATAGCAGTGCTGTTGGGGCGTGTATCTGGAATCTGCTGCTGTGCCTTCTGACCACAGTGGATCACAGGACACAGGTACCTGTTGAGGGCCTTTCCTACCATTCATGCCTCCAAAGCCTGAGGGCATTTCTCCATTTAACATCTGTAGGAAAACAGACCTACCCAGTTGGCTTCCTCACACTAAATTCCCTAGGCACGCTGGGGTCACCTGCACATTTCTATTAGACCTCACACCGGACAGCAGCCATTCACCTTCTGCTAGGCCAGCGGTCCGATGCACTACCAAAACCACACACGGCACATTAGTGAAGATGACAGGCAGCCAGCTGCCATACACAGACATGTGCAAACAGAACACCTTTCCTTTACTCCTGCCTTTTTTTTTCCCATGGCTTCTATGTCTCGGATATATATCCCACTAAGCTTCCAGATGTTGGGAGAGCTCATTGCTTGAAAAAATGTACCAGGGGAGGATGCTTCTCTAATACCAAATACACATTTGGAATCAGGAGGTAATAAAGGCTCATTTTAAAAGGACAGATGACTTCTAGTTTGCATTTCTTTACTGGAAACAAACCATTCTCCTAAAATGGGCTGAGGGCAGAACTTCTGGGTGAAATCCTGGCCCTGTCAAAGTCAATGGGCATTTTGCCACTGCTTAGGCATTCACCACATCATTTATTGTATAGAGGAGCTGAAACTACTAATACTTTCACACACAACACATCCAGCAATAAAAAGCTCTAGAATAAAGGAGAAAGCAAAGGCAAGTTCTACCACAACATGCTTTACCTGTAGATTAAATGAGGAAAGGCTCAGTTAACATTTGGACATCATGGTGGTAGCTGCTGTGTTAATTAAATATCACCTTGGAGATACTCTCTCACAGTCAAAAAGAGCCAACACCTATCAATTTCTCAGACACCTGGTATTTAGATGAAGCTCTGCATAGAATTCGAAGGATGAACCACATAAACTAGGAATATGACCCATGATTACAGGTACCTCAAAAGAATTTGTTATCACCTCCTCATACAGCATGAAACAACTTAATTTTTTGTTCCTTTAAAAAAAGAACATTATTGTACTTCCACTTTTTTGTATCTGTTGAGCTTTATGCTTCTTTTGCTCTTTCATTAACATTTCACTCTTTCTACTAAGCATTTGTTTATCCCACATTTTTGAATTTTTATAGAAATAGCATACTGATAAGCCATTCATCTCTGTTCATCTGGTAAATTATTGCTATGTGAGGGGGCTGCAAGTTGAAAAGTTTAACTTCTTATCTTTTCTAAAAATGAAAGAAATGAAAGAAGTAATTTTTTTTTCCCAAATCTGTGCCTTCTTGGAAATATAGGTAAAACCATACAACTATGTCTTGGTGAATATAGTTGTATTCTCAAGTACCAGAGCTGAATTCAGGTGTTGCTACTTGTCACTGCATCACAGGGTACTTATCCATCCTTAGTGATGTACTGGAACAAAACCAAAAGTCTGATCTTTCCAGAACACTTAAAGAAATGGCCTAATTTTATGAAAGTGAGTAGGGAAAGTGCCTTTGGCTTCAGCAAGTGCTGAGATATATTGACAGTAAAGAACACAGTTTGGATACATACAAATGCCTAAATATACCTAGGTACCTAGCAGATTTTCAAAGGATCTAGGAGTCTAGACCCCCTGAAGTCAACTTTGGAATGGGATCTGGGCATTTCTTAAAAATCACGGGAGATACCTGAAAACATCTAGCTGTCCAAACGCTCAGATGGAAAATCTAAGCTTTGTGGGTTAGGAATCCCAGAATTAGAGGCTCCAGCTGTTGCTGAAGGTCCTGGACAGAAGAGCTTCAGGATTCAAGCTCCATCATGTCACAGTTAGATCCCCGCAGCACAGACCTTGTCTTTCTGGAAGCCACAATCTTTTGAAATGCAAATTAATGGCATATCATTTCAGACAATTCTCTGATCAGCATAAATTGTCTGTTGTTTCATTCTTATCAAATATAATTTGAGCATATAATCAGACTTATTTTTGCTCCATGTTCTCCTACAAATTTCATCTGAGGTTGAGTTATCCTCTATTAGTCCATTAGTGTCCTATAGACAGCGTAGCATTGGAAACAGCAAATATTAAGTAGAGAGAAAATAATTATGTCTAATTCTGTAAAATTCACACTTGCAGATCATGTATGTAAGGACTAAGCATACAGAGATGTCATATCCAATCTGAGTGTGTCCATCTATGAACATAGCTCGCATGGCAGTTCTGTTTTAATTCAGTGATAAGTTACTGGTAAATCATGTGCTGTGACAGGTAAGTAACATTTTAGCTTGAGCTGAGAGATCAGATTCATTATCTGGCAAAAGTCTAACTGCAGTATATTACAAGTAACAAATATTCATCTTGTTGTTAAATATTAACATAAAGGCTCAAAACAATTTTAATAACATGAAGGGTCCTGGTTTACCAACATATGAAAATGTTCCCTGCTTTTTAGGTTTCCACTCCGTCAAATTCCCTTGCTACTTTAGTTTCAGTGGCATTTCTAATTTACTTTCTCATCCTACTTTTGTAAGATGACATAACTTCTGATAATTAGCTCATCCTTGTTTCATAGACTAATTAGGACTGGTTGAAAAAAACCCCCAACTTTTCAAAAAAAATTATTTCCATTGTAATATAATTGGTTGCAAAAAACCCTACTCCTTTTATGTGTTAGTTCTGAGTTTTCATTAGAAACACTAGCCCAAGAAACCCAAACTTGAAAATACTGTGTTTGCTTTCTTTAGTGAAAAATTCAAGTTTTTCTAGACACTCAGACCATTGCCAAATATCACTAGCAATATTTGGCAGCAAAATGAGCTACATTATGAATAAACATATCAACATTTAGAATTAATTCCAGAGCATTTCACCAACATTAATTGGCTAGCTAATTGGGAAGAAAGTAGGTAACTCTTTAGTCACTGGACCAGAGAAAAAGTGTTTTTGGGTTAAATCCACAGAGCTGATATTTGGTCCTTGACACTTTTCTACGATGTCAGGAACTGGGGCTCCTCTGTGCAATGCATGGGGAGAGCTAGCAGTTGGAGAACAAGGTTACAGAAGCTGCCAGATGTAGAATCATAGAATCATAGAATGATTTGGGTTAGAAGGGCCTTGAAAGATCATCTAGTTCCAACCCTACTGCCGTCTTCCACTTCACCAGGTTGCTCAAAGCCCCATCCAACCTGGCCTTGGTTAGTAGTAGTAGAGAACTGTCTAAACTATCAGTAGAGGACGTGAATGGGAGACCAAAGTTCCCCTCCCACTGGGCAGGCATCTCCATTTGACCCACACTCAGAGTAAAAAAATCCTGCTTTTGGAGTTTAGTGCTTGGGTCAGATTAGGTCCTCTCAGAAACTTGGAAGATCTTCCCTTGACCAGCTCTGTGCCTTGCTGGGTATCTGCTAGGCCGTTTACAAGGGATATGTGAAACCTAATATCAGGTTTCTCCTTCACCTGTCTTGCTTACATCAACTCTAACCTTAGGTTATATATATTTTGAGATAGGACTTTCAAACATTTCTCTTGCACAAGCTACTTCTGTTTAAGGTAGAGGTGGGTATCCAGCTCTCCCATCTAAAGACACTGACCATCAGGTCATGCTTGTTGATACAATACATAGGTTCACACAGCCCTACTTTACCCTTCTGCAGAAACACACTACTGGTCTTGAAACTGATGATTTACCTCCTGTTAGGCAGGCAAGAGGGTGATCATGGGTCTTTCATGTCTTGGTTGAGAATGGCAATCAGTGGACTATTGAGAAGGACCCGCTCTTCCACCCACACTCTGCAGCTGATTTAAGTGCCTCACTTGGAGTTAAACAAGATACAAATAATTCAGATAAAAAATATTAGTTCCCTGTTATTATGGCAGCATATAGTCACTGCTTTTTTTGGACTTTTCTTCTGTCTGGCTCAAGTGGCTGGTCTCCGCATATCACACTGGTAGGGATTTCACTCTCCCTATACTTAGGAAGAAACTACGGCCTGTATCCTCCTCAAGTTAATGAAAGCTAGGCATAGCTTTCTTTGCAATAACTAGTAAGATGTTTATCCACCTCCAGACTTTGGATAAACATTTTGGCTGGTAACAGTGGAATTGATAATTAGACACCTAAATCTTTCTGGGCTTGCCCTTCCACTATTAACATTTTTTACCATATGCACTAAGCTCATAGGAAAAGAGTGAGAAAAAGATGTTATATGGCAGCAGGATGGTGGGTGTCCACCTCACTATACAAATATTAGCCCACAAACACAGACAATTTCCATGAGGAATCAAATCTCCAGCTCCCCCCAGCTGGTTTCTGGAGGTTACTGTCAGTATCCAGTTCCTGAAAGGAGATGCTGCAGTAATAAAGTCAGAATTGACTTTTCTTCCTTACCTCCATTTCTGAAGGGTTATTTGACATCGCAAAGTCTAACCTCCTAGACCCATGGAGTTGTCGGGATCTCCATAAGACTTAATGTGGGCTTGTAGCTATGTTTTATTATTCACAGGCGTGTTTCAACTCCATTTAAGCCCAGCCACAGAGATAGCAGTTTCTACAGGACATGGTGTCAGTGAGAAAGAGCATTCTTTAGCCCAGTTCACAAATTCTTCTACTTTAAGTCTTCATATAAATGTTATTTGATGATTTCATCTATACTAATTTTACTTGTATCCCAACTTGCTGGATGTCTCTGGACAAAAAAAAGGTCAGGCACTAGGGCATTCAGCTCCAATTGAAATTATCTGGGCTGCATCAAAAGCAGCGTGGCCAGCAGGTCGAGGGAGGGGATTCTGCCCCTCTGCTCCGCTCTGGTGAGAGCCCACCTGGAGTCCTGTGTCCAGCTCTGGAGCCCTCAGAACAGGACAGACATGAAGTTGTTGGAGCAGGTCCAGAGGAGGCCACAAAAATTGTCAGAGGGATGGAACACCTCTCCTGTGAGTAAAGGCTGAGAGAGTTGGGGCTGTTCAGCCGGGAGAAGAGAAGGCTGCGGGAAGACCTTATTGTGGCCTCCCAGTACTTAAAGGGGGCTTATGAGAAAGATGGGGACACACTTTTTAGCAGGGCCTGTAGTGATGGGACAAGGGGAAGTGATTTTAAACTAAAAGAGCATAGATTTATACTAGATATAAGAAAAATTCTTTACAATGGGAGTGGTGAGGCACTGGCACAGGCTGCTCAGAGAAGCTGTGGCTGCCCCCTCCCTGGCAGTGTTCAAGGCCAGGCTGGATGGGGCTTTGAGCAACCTGGTCTAGTGGAAGGTGTTCCTGCCCATGGTAGGGGGGTTGGAACTAGGAGAGCTTTAAGGTTGCTTCTAAACCGAACCATTCTATGATTCTCTGATCTTACCCTAAAACACCCCATGGGATTCCTGGGCACTGACCCTCAGGTAGCTGCCACTCTCTTCTTCCTCAGCCAGGCACAGGGGTGCCTCCTTGTTGGGTGCACCGCAGCCTGTTCTTCTTCTGCTATTACTATAGAAGGGAGGGTCCTGCAAATCTGCCCCCCTCCATCCCCCAGGAAAGCCCCTGTGAGGGAAAGTGTTTTGGGGTTGCTGCTCACCGATGGAAGTGGCCCTACAGGCATTTGTTTTTCTTTCAATGAAAACTTCTGTGGAAAAAAACCCACTTATCTCAGTGTCTCTGAGTCATGGACCAGTTTTCATTAACTGAGAGTTTTGACGGAAAATTTTCAACCAGCCTTAATCATACCTACCAGCAGGTCTGTAAGGATCTCCCTGAGAGTTTGTGCCAGACCATCATTTTAATACCAGGAAACTGACTGAAATGCTAACTAAAAATAGAATAATAAAATGTTCAAGAACAAATGCCATAAGGACTAAGCAGAATGGCTTTTGCAAAGAAAATCAGGGCTTAGTAATCTATCTAAAATTCCATCAGCATATTAATAAAACCAGGACTGAAGCAAAACTATGTGAAGTCATTTGATTGGAGGTCCAAAAACCAGTTGACAAAAGCCTTCATGATTTTACAATTAAAATAACAGGCAGTTAAAATAACAACAGAAATTTAAATAGCAGGAGTAAGAGGGTCAATGCTCTTGTGCAACAGAAGAAAAACAGTAAAAGGTAGGTAAAAATGTGCCACGAGCGGTGATATGCTCCTGGAAAAATAAATGTTATCCAAGTAGTGCTTTTACACTCTACAGGGTTTGATCCCTAGGCCATTAATGTTCTAGGGATACAGGTGCATATATATAGGGGTACAGAGGCAGCCTGATGACCTTAAAGCCACTGCACCTTGCATTACTCCTCTCCTGGTCCCTCTGCAGCATTCTCCTTGTACCACATTGCAGGTGCTAACAAAGAAAGGAAAGGACAAGAGCAGATTTATTCTTTAAAGGAAAGGATTAAGATGGAAAATGGAAAATTTACCTTCCTCTGAAACCTGGCACAAAAGAACCAAGTATCAAAGATTAACAGTTTGTGTTTCTTCACCAATGTTCCACAAGATATCAGGGCCTGTAGTGCCAGAGTTGTCATGGTTCTCACTATTGATTAGTTAATAGTGTCATTAAGTCCTGTGTAAATAGTTAATAACTAACAGTTCTGAAATAAATGTGGGCCTTCTAGGTAAATAGGTTGTTGGTGGGTTTTTTTAATTAAATAGGGGCTAGTTGAACATTTGAACTTTATCTTAAATTTTCTCCCCTGCTTCACTTCTGTTTCTTTGTGTTTTGTTAAGCAAGTATACCCCAATGGCTGGTATGTGCAAGGAAAGGGGGAAAGTGAAACAACACATGAATGAAAACTGAGACTGGTCCAGAGTTCAGGCTCATCTGGTCAAGAGACAAAGAGAGAAAGGGATAGCTGGTGATCAATAAGAGAAATATTGGATTATTTCAGAAAAGCCTTCTAAAGATAGCAGCTCCGGGCCTCTAGAAATAGACTTGTCTCTCCAGCTTAGTCACAGCAGCAGCTATAAGTTTCACTGCTAAACATCATCAGGTAAAAGCGCTGAAAATGTTGTTTAGGCAGGAATTGAGCAGCATATTCTTCTGAGATGATGGAGAATTGGACTTGTCCTCTCATCAGGAGAAGCTGAATATTAAATATGCCCGATGCCACAGCATCTCTGCAGGAGAAGCGAGGCCAGAGCCCAGGCATTTCTCCTTCACAAAAGCAACCTCAGTAGGTTACAAGATGAAAGCAGCACTGGGCTCTGAGATCTTGAGGGCATCAGATGATTGGCGTGGCTCGGATATGCCCTGGCATGGTCCGTGTCATAGTGCTTCCCTAACTTCTACATGCAAACAAATATAATGAGGCTTTTAGATGTGGTGACTGGATGTGAATGCAAGCATCTGGACTGATTTTTCTGCAGCGTTTGTCTATTTTTCCGTAAAAATTATTGCAAGGGGGGGGTGGTGTTGGCATGAAAGTTATCCAATGGTTATCAACACTCAGACTCAAATATGCATACTTGTACATGCAAAAATGTGTATATATCACAACTCACACCAGACATGTCAGCCCTGTATTTACACAGCTGCAGACATTCAGTCAGGAGCAGAAGCAAAGCTGAGTGATTTAGGTGACCATCCACAAGCGCCGTGAACAAATAAGAAACGGTCACAGCTCAAAATCATTCATGGAAAGAGTAGATGCTAACTAGCTACTAGGTGCAAGCATTTGCTTTTGTGGATAGTGAACTTTTCTAGGTAATTCACATTTTAGTGACAGACAGGATGTCTAGTCTAGATGAGATGAATCTGTATAGCTACTGCAGCAGCAGCAGAGTAATAGCAGTTCAGATCAACTGAGAATCAGATCCAAGCCTGCAAAAAAAGAAGTCTGAAAACAGAAAAAAAAAAGGAACTGAATTAAATGAATGAATTGTCTGCTGCTAATTGTTTGCTCAGCTCAGTTTAGGAACAAAATGCTAAAGAATAAAAACAAATTACCGGCAGTCAGTTCCGGGTTGCCCAAGGTAACCAACATTCTGCTCAGCTTGTTACTTAAGCATATAAGGCAAAGTTAAACACAGACTAAATTAATCCAAATGAAAAGAGTTTAGTAATACCATGTGAGGAGCCTGGCAATGAAAATTCTTAGATTAAGTTTTGTTAGAAATTAGGTTTCATTTATGGGAAAAAAAGAAAAAAGGAGACAAGCCACTTTGCCCTTTGTGTGCCGGTCGGGGTCCTTAAGAATATTTACAAGGACATGGAGGTGAGGTAAAATAAAACATCAAACACAGGTCAGTGACAGCTTCTTCTCACACTCTCTTCTGTCAGCGAGGGATTAATTTCTGGCATTTTGTTGATCATTCACAAGAAGTCTGGGGCAGAGGAGGGCTTCATCATGCCATGTGGTGTGCTCCCCTGTGCTCTTGTACCATACTCACCTCCAGCATGTTGAAGTACTAGATTTGTAGCGTCTTTCTTTTTTAAGGTGAAGTTTGTGAAACATCTGGATAAGTGGAAAGAATTCGAAAGCAGAGCTGCTTTGAACTCCCTGTGAATCCAGGAATGAACTCTCTCTTCCTCCCACAAAATTATTTCATCTCCTGTCTAGATGTTGTCATCTCTTGTCACCCAAGAATGCACTGACTGGTTCAACTTTACATTACAATAGTTCTTCTCCCAAGGAATTATATTTCTTCTGCATTGGTGCTTCAAAAAAAGAAGTATTTTTACATCAGTATCTGTCTTCAATGTACCATCCCATATCAACATATAATCCCAGCAGAAACAAGATCCTGTTTGTTTTACCTTACTGTAACTAGACAAGATAAGCCTTCAGCTGGTGATTTAAGACTCGTCTTCACTAATTGTATGGCGACAGCTGTCTCAGTATCTCATCTTTTCTCATTGTGGAGGAAATGTGGCAGAAAATTGGGTTTCAGTGGTAGAGCATCAACCCCCAAAACAGATCCTTTTTCAAGGCTCTGCTTGTACAGCACATACTGTAAAAATTCCCAACCACGGCCAGGACTACTGGTGCTATGGTGACACAAATACAGAGAGCTGCCTGGAATTTTTTACATTATTGGCATATCAGACATAAAATTATTTTGCTTATAAAAAGAAATCAACAAGATTTTGGTTTCCAAAAACTGCAAATAGAAACATTCTTCACTGCACAGGAAAAGAAGAGGGACTTTGGACAAGAAAAAAGCAGAAACATTTTCAAGAGGCATTTGGGTATTTTCCATTAAAGCTTTTCTTTAGTTCAAACTGATTTGTTTTTGAAATAATGTCAAGGGAATATTTTTTAATCTATCCTGAATACGGAATAGTCATATACTAAAGAACTGAGTATTTGAATAGGATCTGAGTTGCAGATGCGTGGTCCTATCAGATGGATTTTTTTTGATATTTCCTGGCAAGAATTCTGCAAGTGAGACAATCTTAGAAAACATGGATATAGTTCTAAAAGATGGTTCTTACTAACCAGGAGGCTCATTTGTACTGCGCTGTGATTGCAGACAGGTCATAGCAGTTTGAAAGACAAGCAAATGCGGCAGGGCTGCAGTGTGAATGCAAACTTGGCTCTTGGCCATGGCCAACTCACAGGTCCTTTCAAGAGCAGGCAACACTGAACTCCACTGCCCTAGGAAAGAGACGATAAGCAGGAGAATGCACTATTCCCTCTGTAGGAAGATGAACATAGAGTGGCCAGAAAAGGTGGGTGTGGAGTAGGAGAACAGTCCTGGGGAGTTAGGATCTGGCTTGTGCGGCAAACAGGAATGGTACAGATGGGGATCAGTTGCAGGGAGGACAAGCTTGACCCATATCTGCTGCTTCACATGTGTAGTCCTCACCCCTCACCCTTCTTTTCCAGGGCTTTACCATGGCAGGTGGAAAGCTTTTGGTGCCTACACCTCCTGTGCCAAAAGCTGACAATACCTCTGGGATTTAGAAATATTTGGGGAAAGTATGGCAAAACGTTTTAATACTCCCCTCACTGCCTGCTGCAGTGGCATGCAGTGTTACTACAGAAACTTGACAAAAAATAAATGTCACACAGTTTTCTTTAATGTTCAGTTAGATTATCTTGAAGAAGTGTGAAGAGCTAAAGCAATTTTAGGATGCACCAAATACCTTTATCCCCAAAAGCTCAACAAACACAACACTGAAAGCTTCCCATGTGACTTACTTGCTAAAGAACGCCATGTGCATTTGTTGCAGCTGAACTTCACCATTCAGCTGTGTGTTTCAGCTTTCTCTTGTGGGAGAACAAAGTTAAACAGGAAGTTTTTGATGGAATTATGAGTTCCGGACTTGAAGGTGAATTTAACCCAGGTCTCCAGCCTTACTAGCTTATTTGTGCAGTCACGATCCCAGCAGCCACGATGTGATGCTCAGAGCCACCATGGCCGAGGCTCACACATTGAAAGGGTTCAGTTCATTAAGAATTCTCATTGCTTGTCTGAGCTTCTTGAAGAGTATGTCATTTCACTTTAATGAATTCATTGCACATGGTATCATGGTGCTTCTATGAATATGGATTTGTCTTCTGATTGCTGTAGCAGCTAGAGAAAGGAAGACAGGGAAGACAGAGATTTTAAAGGTGCCACCATGAAGTTCTACACCTTCTGCAAAGGTCAGTTCTTGCTTTTCGCTCAGCTATTTTATAACGGTTTGGTTACTCACAGCTGATGCTCTTTTCAATGCAAACATTCACCTGCTCAAACATTTTCCAAGATACAGTGTATTAATGATCACATTATGAAGGAGGCATGAGGACAACAGGAGGATCATAGACTTCTACATGAGACACTAGAAGAAGGAGGGAAAGAAGACGGGAGCAAATACGTAACATAAGCCACATTGAGGCCTTCAGCTACGGATGCCCAGTGTAAGCACCATAATATATTGACCATGTAAGGGTGTGCTGGTTTTGGCTGAGATAGTAGCTAGTAGGAGGCTATGTTTTGGATTCGTGCTGAAAACAGTGTTGACAACACAGGGATGTTTTTGTTATTGCTGAGTAGTGCCTACACAGAGTCACGGCCTTTTCGGCTTCTCTCTCCGCCCCACCACTGAGTAGGCTGGGGGTGCACAAGAAGTTGGAAGGGACACAGCCTCTGGCAGTCCTGCGTCTAAAATTATCCGGATGGCTGATTGCACTCAAGGCTTCACTGCCTTACCAACTGCAGTGGCTCTGCCTTCTCAGAGGACTAGAGCGTGGCTTGATTTTTCTGAGTAGCAAGGGAAAAACCACAAAAGTAGAAGTGATGCTGCACTTGGAGACAGGTATGATACCTTTGTATTTGGGCACAAATACTATTAGGAAGCTCTCAGTATGGCCAGGAGCCATGTTGGGCTTGATGCCTTGGAGGTATCTTGAGGAAGAGCTGGCCACCTGCTACTTCCCACTATTCTTTGTGTGTCTAAGGAAAAGGTAGAATATTTTAGCTTCTAATAAATAACAAATTAACTGAAGCTTGGACTATTGAGTAAATTCATGGTACTTTACTAAACAATAAGCCTCCTTTTTCTCAGCACCAGCATTATGGATCCTCCTTATATTTGCACCAGACAAATACTTATAATATCTCAGCAATTATTTCATGTTGGCAAAATAATAGCTTGACTAGAATTGATCTTCTTATACATGAGAATACAGAAAATGATTGTCTTACTAAGAAAAGCCTAGCCCTTAAGAGGGCTCGTGTTCTTGTAATGACTCACTTTAAGAGAGGTAGATAGGCAGGAAGGATGATTCATCGCAGGACACCTACTGTACACTATTCTGGAATATATTTTTCTTCATCTCCCTCCCACTCTAACTATCAGAAAGGGATAAATAAGACCATAAGGGCTTGGGGATTCAAAAAGAAGGGGAAATTGGTTAAAAGTCAATGCTGGCAGTGGGGTGTCTTTACAACTGAGTAAAAAAGCAGTGACGACAGCACAGTAATGTATTGGCCTCGCAGGTCAGGTTGGCCTTTAGCAGATATAACCAATAAATCTGTAAGCCTCAGGATACAATATTGAGTCAAAAGTTCAGCCATGTTCTCAGGCTTTGCCTCCAAGCTTTTGTCTTTGCAGACTGCAACTTCTATTCCTAGCCCTGCTTCCCCAAAGAGCTCAGGAGTGAAATATAAGGGAAAACAAGAACAACAGATAAAAGCAACACAATTCAGTCAGGGGCTCGATGTGGCAAGAGGAAAATTACATCGTCACAGTGTCACACTTTTCTGAAACCTACCTCTAAAAAGAGGTCAAGAAAATCAACTCAATAATATACTTTGGTGTTACAGAAAATTTGTTGGAGGTTCAACCATGCATTAATTTTTCATTCCAGCAAGTTGTGTTCCAGTCCAAAAGGTCACATGGGAAAATGAATTTTAGGGTGTTGTCCACATACCCAGGCCATAGATGCTCTACTTAATTTGAGCAATAACTAGAAAAGGAAAAAATCATCTGGTAAAAGTACAGGGCATTCATAAAGATGAGTTGTGAAGCCTGAGCAGGGATTATGCAGCTGCAGTTGGCTTGAATGTACACTTCAAAACATTTAGTGGTGATTTAACTGGACTGATAACCCTACATAGCAAACGAGAGCAGTGACAGAATAATGTCTACACCTGAAAATGCAAGTGCTGAGGTTGGCAGAATAGGATTCATGGGCTGGAACTTGAGCAGAGAGCTGCATTAACAGAGGGCATTTGTAGGTATGTCGTGGGGTGATTTATGACCACATTTAGTGACAATTTAGTTCTCTAACTCTTCAGAAATGCACAGGCTGCAGTAAACATTCCACCCTATTAAAGCACAATGTCTGTGCTGGAAGATTTGCCTATTGGAAAAATGTTGCTACACCCTACAGCACTCTGGGTTTGCTTCTGTCCTGTGAACTCAGGCTCATCACAGACTTGTATCCTATGGCAACAAACCTGCAGTGACAGACAGAGGTTAAAATAAATAGAAGTCAAGTGAGAATATTGTATAAAAAATATAAATGTAACAGTTTGCTGGAAGTTTGCGTGTCCTCGGTTAGGCGTAGCAATTTAGCTCAGCCAGTCTGGATCTCTGACTATTGTAGGTGGCTTTAAATCAGCAGGAGTTTGTAGGGACAAATTTTCTTATAAATGTGATTGCTATTCCATTGCTTCACTTGGAGGCCTTACTATCCAGGGATGTAATCATAACTCTAACAATATAATGGCTTTGTCTTATTTGAGTAAAAGAGCCCATCTGGAATTTAAATCCTCTTTAGAAGGGTAACCTATTTATGGTTCTTGAAGAACCTTGAAGAGTGGAGCTGGCTGACAAACACAAGCATTAGTGGAAAATTTCTCACACAAACAAGTTAGTCGTTACTGAACTACTTCAGAAGTCAGAACTCTGTAGCTCACTTTACTGAAAATATTCTTCCAGCTCTGGTGGTGCCACTGAGGATATGGGCTAAATCCCCACCCTCAATCCAGAGTATTCCTGCATTAATAATAAGAAGAGCACATTTTCATGCTTGTGTATCTACAGTACTCTGGGATAGTTTTTCAAAGGAGCATTAGTTCGGTGAACACAGAAAGTCAGCTTTCAACTGCTCACTGGTGGCTGCAGTAAGGACGTAAATATCTGCAAGAAACATATCTGTGTCTTCTGAACTACAACAGATTTATCAGGCAATTCCAGTTGCTCATCCCAGGACCTGTCATAGCCAGACACGTGCCTGGCAGGATATTGGTACATTCGGCATAAGACAAATTTCCCTTCTGTTACTCGTCCATTAGAGGTGTCTACATAAACTCTGTCCCAGAACCAATTTTCAGGTTTAGTACCTATGACTGGGACACTCATAAAGGGCAGTGCTTTAAGAAGAGCTGCTATAACTCAGGTTTTTAAGCTGGATTCAGGCTCTAAATTCACACAGACAGCTTCCATACCAATAAATCAAGCAACACAGGCAGACACTGGAAATCAATAGTCTGTACTCTCAAACTGTTAGAAGAGCCCTGACATGGTTGCAGCCTGTGCAAACACAACAGCACTCACCAAAACCTTTCCCAAGCACAGACCAGAGGCTGTTCCCAGTAGGCAGCCTTCCTATTTTGTAGACTGAATTTTGACAGTTTGTGTGCACCAGTTGATCTCAATGCCTGAATACCGTTTAATACAAGTTTGATTTCCTAGTGGAAATCTATAATAGATGCTTCTGAATATTATGTCCTGCATCTAACTGTCAGGAGTGGAAGTCTAGAGCATCACTGAGATGTTTAGCACCTGTGAGAGACCACCAGAACTACAGTGAGCACTGGGGTTTGATTCAGCCAGATGGGATCCTGAAAGGCAATGTTTAGCACAACTCTACCAGTTAAACCAGGTCTTTTCTAACCTCAGCATTACCAAGAGTCTCAGGCTGCCATACGAGCCTTGGGACTGGTGCTGGACCTGCAGATGCCCCAGTCCAGTGAACGTTTTCATCCATCTCTAACTGCCCAGGAATGGCAAGCTCCTCCTTTTTGCTTATAACTCCATGCGGAGGTGGGCTCCTGCCAGTCCGACAGCACATCTGAGAGCCAAGGCAGGCAATGATGGGAGCGCTGGAGCAGTGTCGTGGTTTAACCCGGCAGCTGGCAGCTCAGCACCAGGCAGCCACTCGCTCACCCCTCCCCTTCCCCCCCAGCAAGATGGGGAGGAGAAATGGACAAAAGGGAAACTCGTGGGTTGAGACAAAAGCAGTTTAATAAGGCAACAAAGGAAATAGTGATACTATTAATAATGATAAGAATAATGATAATAATTAACATGCAGAACCAACTATACACAACACAATTTCTCCCACCGCTGGAGAATCAATTTGCAGCCAGCCCTGAGCAGTGACGGTGGGATGCCAAACTCATGGATTTTTTTTGACTTTCACAAAACTCCCAGAAAAGACCAAACTCCCAGAAAAGAAAGGATTTGAACTGATGGGGAAGAGAAGAGAGGAAATGTTCCTCTCCCCAGCCAATCCCCATTCATAAACTGAGCATGATGTCTATGGTATGGAACATTTCCACTGGCCAGCCGGGTTCTCTGCCTGGCTGTGCTCCCTCCCAGCTCCTGCACACCTACTCGTTAACAAAACATGGGAGACTGGAAAATGTCCTTGATTTCATAGCAACAACTGGAAACATCAGTGTTATCAATTTTCATCTCATGCTAAATCCAAAGCACTGCAGCTACTGAGAGGAAAATTAACTCTGTCCCAGGCAAAACCAGGAGAAGCAGGCACAGCATGCTGCCACAAACCCACCTGTCACCAGCAAAGGAATCCCAAATACATCAACCTCAGTGACAGCTCTGGCTCTCTGCAGCACAGAAATGAGACCTGCTGCGGATCGACAGCCCCCTCAGCAGACCGAGGCCCGACGAGCGAAACAAGGCAGGCTTTCCCCAGGCCCTCGCCCAGCTGTGGGGCACCTTGCCAGGAAAGATGTAGCAGACCATAAAGCATGACTATGTCAAAAGCTGCCCCGGGCTCTCGTTCAGATTCTCCGTGCTGGGGACTAGCTTGTGTTAGCAGAACAACTGAGAAGGTTGAGCAATTCTGCTCTGTGCCGGACCGGGTATTTATGTCTTCCTTGCCCACCGTGCAACCTGTCCCGTGCCACAACAGAGCTGCTGTGCTTCATCTCCGTCTGCCTGGTGGCAGGCTTCCCGCCATCGGGAGATGATGCCATCGGGAAGCGTTCACTGTCTGTGCTGCCCATGGACTTGGATGGACTTCAATGGACTTGGGCTCAGAGACATGCACATTTTTTGGGTTCTGTACCAATAGAAGATTACAAATAATAAGAATTAAGTTGTCATGAAAGGAAGAGGTTGTGAAAGCGGTTGTGTTGTCCTGCTGCCCCTGAAAGACTTAAGTGAGGTGTTGGCAATTTGCCATCAGTTGTGAGAGTAGGTTTGTTCAGGAAACTTTGTATTCGTGACAGTTCTGCAAGTGTCGTTCTACTAAGGTACGTACTCTGCAATTGAGTCAGGCTCTTTTCTTCTGATATCAGAAGTGTTAATTATTAATCCTTAAAATACAATTACTGGGACTCTGCTCCCAGATGAGACAGAGCTTTGGCTTGCAGTGGTACTCTCCAACAATATAAATCCTTACCCTAATTCTTTTCTTTTACAACAATCACATTTGATGAAGGATGCAAGCGTGGCTGCACGTGTGTGTGTACAAGTGCATATAATTTGTGGGATTTGATTAACTGAGGGTCCACAGGCTGTGTATAAACTTCTCATTGTATCAGAATAAACAGTCATTTTCGAGGGCTGGCTCCACGCTATCTTGGTTTGTTCTGTATCTGCTGTAGAATAACAGGCTCTTAACACTGATCAGAGCTACCGGTTTCCCCTGTAAAAAATAACTCGTGAACCACAGGGTATGTAGTATTGCCATGAACTCCAACTCTAACTTCCTTGTGCTCTGTCGACAGTCTCCTGTTAATACTAGGTCCCCTTTTATAAAGTAAGAGCCCCTTAATTTTGTTTCACAAAAGCAGATTGTCTTCAGCATTATTTTGTTCTCACTTAACACTGGCTTTCTTGCTAGAGACTGTAGTCACACATGACCAAAAGATGCTTGCAGTAACACTGAGCAGACTTCTGAAACAAGGCAGATTTCAAGGGGAAGAGAGGATTTTTCGGTTCCTATGCTAGAGTAGCAAAGCAAAATACGCACACAGGCTCATGCCAGCAGTGTCCCTCATGTCTTTTAGGTCTCCAGAAGGACTGCAGTCTTCTCAGCAGCAGGTAGCTGAGTTCATATCATTCTGTCTGTTTGCCTTGCCTGTCCATCATTAAAAGCCCATATCAGACCACAGATCTTCCATTATTTCCCCAAGATAACTCTGTTCAGCTGTTGACAGCCCTTGATATTTCATCCATGCCCACTGGGAATAACAACTAGCTCTTATTTCCCCATCCCAGACATGAGATTAATCTTCCTGTCCTAAAAGATCACAGCACCAACATCAGCAAGCAAATGTTCATGCTTTTCATAAAAGTAAATTTCCCACAACCTCAGCAGTTGTATTTCAAGTCTGGGCTGAACTTGTTTTCTTGGAAGTCCCTTCCTCAGGATGGTAGTGAAGCCCATTTGAGGCTATCAGCTCAGATTTACCACAGTGATAAAGGTGATGCCCTCAGGTGAGCTGACAGTCCCACACAAGGCAATATTTTCATACACTGTCTGTTCTCTGAAGACACTCAAACAGCAAGAAATAATATAATGGGGATATAAGTTTCTTTGGAGGGGAAGGCAGAGCAAAGTACAGAAAGGTTCTGGCCAAGGTCAAAGGAACTTACTCCGGATGTTGACCTACACGTGGCTGCAGATCAAACAGGGAAGGCAGGAGCATTTCCTTCTACCACTCCCTTCCTGAGTTCTACAGCAGGGTCAACACAGCTCACAAAAATAAACTGAGGTGGGTGTGGGGTTAATTCAACTTGCCACCAGCTGCCATCATTCAGGAGCTCCTGAACATCCCATCCAGGTGCCCTTGTGATGACATGCAGGGCACAAGCAGGATCTGCTCCACTTGCCCTGGTTTAATCTGCTGCCACATATGAGCCAATGCTGCCATTTTGCTGTGCTGTGGCTGATAGAACAGCTTGGACATAAAAGACACAACACTAATTGCAAATAGTGATCCTATATGGAGAGGTGGGCACAGGCCGCTGTATGTTCTGAGCTGGTATCAGCATAAGGATGCTGGAAAGAGAGAGGCAGGACTGTCTGTTACAGAAAGTGACAGTGAAGGGTGGTGGTGGTAAAAGTTTCTGGAAATATGAAGATATCTGACTTCAGCGAGTTCTTGTAAAAAAAAACAGTTTTGTCTGTAAATGGAGAACTATCATCCAAAGTTAAAAAATCTCACTGGGATGAACCTTGTGGTTGAATTCCTGGTCTTAGTGAGATTTAATACCCAGGTGAAACAGTACCTGTCAATTATCTTAACCCTTACTACAGAGAGACAGGACATTCTTCGGAAGCATTTTAAGCAAACCCTTGATATATTGGTATCCCTGAAGCTACGTGCATGCTTTGATCTATGGCCTTGATCTGTAAAGACAGCTGGGACTTACCCTGCTCAATAAAGAAATAGCCCAACCAGTTTAGCTATTCCCCTGCCCAGCTCGCCTTGCAAATGTCTATCCTTCAGTGCAGGATCTGATTTTTTTAAAAACATTGCTTCAAGCTTGTGTCTTGCATCTCAGCCTCCATCCATTCTCATTTTCAGAAAAGACATTTCTTTGACTCCTGACAACAGGCCATACTGCCAGTCTGAGAAGTGCAGTGTTGTGTGGAGGTATTGGCAAGCCCTGAGCAAACTTGTTGCGGTACTGAAGGCTGCCCAAACCCAAACACTTCACTAACCCCTGCAGAAGTGCTGCTCTTTGCTCACCACAGGCTGTCCCTGTAAGCAGCCTTGCCCTTCTCTTGCGACTGTATTTAACCAACTTGTCAATCCATTCCTAGTTCCTCATGCCTGGGAGAGTCCTGCCACTCCGCTGGGGAGTGGGCTCGGGATGTCCCCCATGAAGTGCCAGTGATGCAAACCCCAGCCAGCACTGGGCTGGTCCCCGGGCATTGCCATGCTCTGAACAAGAGATGCCTGGCATCCCAGGAGAGCTGGGGACCACTTCCTGCTGAGCATTGTCCTGAGCCCAGGGCCACCCAAACATGTTGAGAGGCTCGGCTACGGTCCAGTGGGGTGCCCGATGAAACTGGTGCTGGATGTCACAGCAGAGAGAGATAGGAGAGGCAACAGGAGACATTGAAATGAATGTGCATTTCCATAGGTCAGGTCTCCACAAAGACATCAGGGGCTCATTGTCAGAGCTATGAAAATAAATGTCAGATGGCCCTTTCTTGGTTAATCAGGCTTGGCTTTGCTACAGTGACATCTCCTTCAAATAGCACTTTTTTCCATTCTAAAGCCAAGAAAAAAGCTGCCAAATATCTGACTTCTGAACAAGCAATACTGAAAGCAATTCAATCTTATTTCTGTGGACATGCTTCCCCCACTATTTTAGCACAGCTGTGTAATCCCTGAGTAATTAAAACGTCTCCTCAAAGCTGCCACTCTCTTCTGCCTTCTGATCCGTGTCAGTGACGATCTGTTCAGCTCTGTAGGAATATTAAGAGTGCCTGATATAGCTAAGTCTCCTCAGCTTTTATCCAAATGGTCTCTTCAGCATCAGCTGAAGCAAACTTGTGGAAATATTTTGTGGAAATAGTTTCTGGAAATATGAAGATATCTGACTTCAGCATCAGCTGAAGAGAAGGACAAATTCTGCCTTTACTGTAATCTCAGATGAACTGTTGCTTTAAATTCAGTTTTAGTCTATTTACACCAGTCTGACGGATATCAGCATTATACAGCAGCAAAGCATTTCAAGAGGACATGAAGAAATTTTTAAACATATCAAGGAAGCAGAGGTAGTTAGATTAAGAAAACCGTTAATAATTGGGGTGAATATGAAATTGCCAGTCACTCAAAGCATCTGAGACCTTTGGAACTTTAAATGAAATCACAACATTTTCGACACGGAAAAATGAGTAAAGAAGTGCAACAAGTGAGGAAATGAGGAACCCTGCATGAAAGCCACAGAAGATCATCAAAGGTCAAAGAAGAAGTTTTTGGACCATTTGCATTCTGTTGGGTATTTGCTGCTCTGCAGATAGACAGGCTGCACTAATAGCTGTCTGCAGTGACAATACTGGGGACAAGGCAGATGTCAAATGGGACAGCTTTGGGGAGACGTGAGTTGTGATCGTGTAGAAGAGAGAAAAGTAAACACAAACACAGATGCTTGATTAGGAGGAAGCACCCACAGAGCATCAGGGCAGACAAAAGGGCAAATGGAAACAATGGGGATGGATGGGCAATGAGACAGGACTTTGTGGAGCCAAACAGCAGCAATGAAAGCTCCCTCTGCAACTTCCCTCTGCTCGGGCTAAGCTCTCAGGAGATTCCAGTGCCATCCTTTCCCTACAGAGCCGTGTTAGAGACCCCTCTATACGGAGCTCCGTGTTTCGTCCTGGGTACAGGAAAGAAACGGGAGAAAAGCACTGGCAGTGGACTGAGGAACACTTGCAGAGCAGGGAGCGTAAAAATGAGAAACTGGGCTGACAAGTCACGCTAGAAAAATGCAAAATTCAAGTATCTGTCAGATATATACATACAGGACAGAAAGATGATTACTTAGACTAATGTTGAGGTAATTACACATTTTTTTTTTTATTTTCTTGTTAAACAAAACCGAGGCAAAGTTTCAGGCCATGTTCCTGGCAGGATGATCTGCTGTGCTGAGCAAGGTGGCCGGGAGAAGGGCATCTGGCTAGCAGCACACAGAATAAGGCTTGATGAAGTGCCTGAGTTAGGAGCACAGTTGCTCCAGAGTGAGTAACTCAGAAATGTCTCAAAAAGGGCAGGCAGCCAGTCCTCCCAAATAAGAGATGCCTCCCATACCTTCCCCCAGAGAGCCTCAGCACTTCAGCAGACATGTCTGGGCTTGCAGGTCTGCATGGGTATGAGAGCTGGGCAAGGGGACTTTCCTACTTTTTTCCTACCACCACACTGTATGATTTCTCATCATGCTGGTTTTACATGCCGTAGGATGAAGAGTCAATTCTTGTTGAGCCCTTTGTGGCCGTCCTGAAGTGAAAAGATGGGGCAGTGGTGTTAGCACACAGACTTGCAGCAGCACTGTCTGATGATTAGGCTCTATTCACAAAGCCATGAGCCTGTCTTGGTAGATTTCTTTCAGATGTCTCAGATCCATCTCTCTCTTGCATTATTAATCGGAGCATCCACAACCACATTAAGCCTCATCTTCAGCTCCTTTCAGCAGCTTATTCTCTATCCCTGTCCCTTGAAAAAGAGTCCCTGGCCTGTTAACCCTGTCGTTGCTTGTGAGATACAGCAGCTACCCCAGAGGCAGTGGCAATTCTGGTAGGCACATGTGGTTTCCCACCCCAGAAAAGCGTGAGATGTGCACCTGTATGGCCCTGATATCCAGGAGCTGCTCCAAAGAGCAAGAAAGCTCCTCTGACACAGAGGTCTGAGCTTTCCTGCTGGATTTCCTCACACACATCCACCACTGGGTACCATGGCCACCCAACAGACCAGCTAAGGGGTGCAGGATTAGGCCATCTGCATGCTCAGGAGAACTCTAGTGCACAGCATTGACTCTGGTGACTACAGACACTTACGCCATGCTCTAAATAAGAAGATTGGTGTCAGTTCTGGGTTACTCCTGCATTACTCTCAGGTGCCCTAGCTAAGATGATGCCACCGATCCTGGGCTGTTCTTGTATTTCAGGACCCTCTGGACCCACCATCCTTCAGCCGTGCAGCAGGTGGGGATTTAGGTATGGCAAAGGTCATATATATGAAAATATACCTCACTTAACAGAAAAGAAAAAAAAAAAAAGCACATACAACTATTTACATAAAATTTCGAGATTGAGTGCACCCTCAGCAAGTTTGCAGACAACACCAAGCTGAGTGGTGCAGCTGACACACCAGAAGGACGGGATACTATCCAGAGGGACCAGGACAAGCTCGAGAAGTGGGCCCGTGTGAACCTCATGAGGTTCAACAAGGTCAAATGCAAGGTCCTGCACCTGCGTCAGGGCAACCCCCCAGTATCAATACAGGCTGAGGGATGAGGGGATTGAGAGCTGCCCTGCTGAGAAGGACTTGGGGATACCGGTTGATGAAAAGCTTGACATGAGCCAACAATGTGTGCTCACAGCCCAGAAGGCCAACCATATCCTGGGGCTACATCACAAGCAGCGTGGCTAGCAGGTCGAGGGAGGGGATTCTGCCCCTTTACTCCACGCCGGTGAGAGCCCACCAGGAGTCCTGCATCCAGCTCTGGAGCCCTCAGCACAATAAAGACATGGAGCTGTTGGAGTGGGTCCAGACGAGGCCACAAAAATGATTCGAGTGCTGGAGCACCTCTGCTGTGAGGAAATGCTGAGAGAGCTGGGGCTGTTCAGCCTGGAGAAGAGAAGGCTGCGGGGAGACCTTACAGCAGCCATCCAGCACCTGAAGGGGGCCTACAGGAAGGATGGGTAAAATATTTTCAGCAGGGCTTGTTGCGATAGGACAAGGGGCAATGGCTTTAAACTGAAAGAGGGTAGATTTAGACTAGATAGAAGGAAGAAGAAATTTTTTACCATGCGGGTGGTGAAACACTGGGATAAATTGCCCAGAGAGGTAGTGGAGGCCCCAGCCCTGGAAACATTCAAGGCCAGGTTGGACGGGGCTCTGAGCAACCTGGTCTAGTTGAAGATGTCCCTGCTCAGTGCTGGGGGGTTGGGCTGGATGACCTCTAAAGGACCCTTCCAACCCAAAGCATTCTATGATTCTATAAATAAGACAAAACAACCAAGACCTTTTCCTGTTACACAAATCACTGTTCTCATCGGGGATGGGCTGCCCTGTTCACAGGATACGCAGTGGAGCGGGCAGGGGGACAGCAGAGCGAATGACACTTCTGCAGGTGGAAGGGGAAGGACACCAGGGATCCCGTGGGGCTGGTGAATGCCTGTCTGTGCCCACAGACCCTGTAGGAGGGAGAATGCAGCTGCAAACTCCCGCAGCCGCACCCCTTGACGGCAGCACAAGCTGTGGTGTGTCCTTGGATTCACACTGGCTCTGGGAAGGATGTGCACTGAGCACCAGTATACCACTGCTCGGGTTGGGTTTTGTGTCTAGCCTCGTCCGTACCAGAGGGAATGAGACAGAAAAACACAATTAGCACAAGCTCTAAGCACGGATGGTTTCAGTTCTGGCAGCCCCTGATTCAATTGCTGGCATCCACCCAGGCAGCAGCTGTCACCTCCCCTCCCGTGAGCTAGGAGAGGTTTGTACGAGGAATCAGGAGAAGCGATTTTCCCTGAGTCTGGAAAACAAAGGGCTTTGCATAATGTAGGGAGGGGTGCTCTGTTCTCAGGTCGTGCTTTCTAGGGCATGCATCTGCGTTCAGTTTGCTTTCCAGACCTCAGCCAGGTATAATCCCTTTCCAAGCCCTTAGCACCCTCCTTATACCCCCTTTTTTCTTACACTTGATCTTCCAGGGCTTCTCCTTCTAAAGCAAAGGTCAGGGAAGCAGCACACATTGTTGTCTTCTCTCGAGCTAAATTTTTAATAGCTTTCCTATCAGGGAAAACACTTTTCTCTGTCCTGCCTCCTTCTATTTTTCCGGCATTTGCATTATTCCTTGCTAAATATATTATGACTCACTGTTAACTTCAGACCACTGGCTGCCTCACCCTCCCCCTCACCCAGGAGCTCCTTACATAAATCATTGGGATTGCCGAAAAAAAACCCACCAAAACCAAACAAAAACTCAAACATGTAGATTTATTGCTCCTTTTGTTTCCTCAATGCACAGACAAATTAATGTTATGGAGATTAGATCCTTTTGCTCAGCTCTCTTGAACACAGTGCAATATGACAAGAAAATCCCTGTTCTGTGCTGAAGAAAAGGACTGGATAAACTCTGCTGTTGTACAATCACAAGATCCTGAAGAAAGAGGATTATTAAAGTAGAACACAATGTGAAATATAATCAATAGCAACCACAATCTAAGAGGACACTGATTTGCAGAGGGATAGCATCTCCTCTCTAAACGATGTGTGGTAGGTTAAGTCAGTGAGGGTCTGCTGCAAACTTTTTGAGAGTAGAATAATTCTGGGGATTTTCCTGGACTCTGAGCTTTTCACTATGTCCATTTCACAAGAAGGGAGAGAGAAAGCTGAAGAGGACTCTGAGGGGTGTGTCATTAATTACGTCTTCTCAAATCAACTGAAAGCAGAGTCTCTGTCAGGCTGACAGGGTTTTATTACGAGCTGAAATCAGTGGGAACTACAAAAAATATTTTTAGCCAGCATCCTCCATAAAAACCATGATCATAAAGAGCATCCGAACCACTCCATAGACCAGCAGCAGGGAGGCCAAAATATTTTGATGTTTCTCTGACTTGTGCACAAGGGTAAAGCAGGAGAGGAGATTTAAAAACTGCTTTTCAGGAATCTAGAAATGTCGCAGAGTGAGGGGTCTGTCCCCTGGGTGGCTGCATACCTTCAGCCTCTTCCACACAACACTTTCTGGGTATCTCAAGAACCTTCGGTAGCTTTTCAGATTAGGAAGTCCTTGAGAACTGTTTACAAATAACACCTGAAATTCAAAACTTTTTTTTTTACCCCAAACTTTTTTTTCTTTTGTGAATAAATTCTATGGGCAGTTTTACAAATGGAAAGTCAGGCTATACAGTGAATCCCCCCTTTCACAAGCTTGTAAAATGCCTTTAAACAAACTGCAGCCTTCTGTGGTCCACTGAGCCCAGGGACTGACAAAGTGATTAATGTAAATCCAAGTGAAAGCTTAATCAGTAGGCCACTAATGTATGTGAAGATAGTCTGAGAGTACTGGAACAGATCTTAAACTTGTTGAGAACTCTTCATCTACCTCTTATCCACCTGAACAGACAGAGTCAGATTCAGGCATTTCAGGCTATTCATCTCAGCTAGTTCTGGACTAAAAAGTCCCTTCTTTGGGACTTCTTTGGCATAAACTGATCATCTAGGCTCCTTCTGCAACAGTGGAGAGAAAATCAGGCAATAGGATCAACCGCCTGAAACACTTCTACTGGTATAGGACAAATTACTTTCAGGTCATTCCTATCTTTCTCAACATACATTTAATTTCAGGGGAATCAACCCACAGTGCTGAAGGGTAGGACAGTTTGCTTTACCCCTGCAGAGCTGTGAGGGAACCAGTGTTGTGTGCTGAACAGAACATACAGACGCTCCGGCAGTGCAAACCACCTCCAGGCTCAGTGCAGAGGAAAGCAAAGTCACCCTGCTGCCCAGGAGGAGCTCCAAAAGCATCTCTTCTACCTCCTGTGCTGTGGCAAACAGAGGATAGCTCTCAATTAAGTCCTTCTTCTTCTAGAGCACAGAGGCTCATATCCAAAGCCCATTGCAGTCACCAACAAGCCCCAAGTACTTTGGGCTCAGCTGTTAAAGGCCTGGTTTTGGGGATGTGTCACATCTGCCATGAACTACATCTGTGGTTGTCCCCAACCCTAGAAAGTCAGGCCCTAAATGCGTGTCCACTGGCTGATAGACAGGAGTTAAAGGAGAGGTGTCCTACCGGGTTGTAGTGTCATGTAAGAATGAGCTTCACCACCAACCCATGCAATCATGCCTGCTGGGGCAAGACCACCCCTTAGATTTCACTAATATTGCCACAGAGGAACTGAGAGGCCTCACCAAAAGGTGCTTCCCAAGAGAGCAGAATAAACCTCCCATAATCCATGAGGAAGCAGTTAACAACCTGCTATGCCACCTGGACACATACAAGTCTATGGGCCCTGATGGGATCCACCCGAGAGTGCTGAGAGATCTGGCAAAGGAGCTGGCCAAGCCACTCTCCATCATCTATCAGCAGTCCTGGCTAAGAGGGGAGGTCCCAGACTACTGGAGGATTGCCAGCGTAGTGCCCTCTACAAGAAGAGCCATAAGGAGGATCCTGGGAACTACAGGCCTGTCAGCCTGACCTTGGTGCTGGGGAAGATTATGGAGCAGATCATGAAAGGCAGGTCCTGCTTGACCAACCTGGTCTCCTTCTATGACGAGGTGACCCACCTAGTGTATGAGGGAAAGGCTGTGGATGTTGTCTACCTGGACTTTAGTAAGGCCTGTGACACTGTCTCCCACAGCATCCTCCTGGAGAAACCAGCTGCTCATGGCTTGGATGGGTGTGCTCTTTACTGGATAAAGAACTGGCTGAATGGCCGAGTGCAGAGAGTGGTGGTGAATGGAGTTAAATCCAGCTGGCGGCCAGTCACGAGTGGTGTTCACAAGGCTGAGTTTTGGGTCTGGTCTTGTTTAAAATCTTTATCAATGATCTGTATGAGGGCATTGAGTGCTCCCTCAGTAAGTGTGCAAATGAACAAGCTGGGTGGAAGTGTCGATATGCTCGGGGGTAGGAAGGCTCTGCAGAGGGATTTGGACAGACTGGTTCGATGGGATAAGGCCAATTGCATGAGGTTCAACAAGGCCAAGTGCCGGGTCCTGCACTTGGGTCACAACAACCCCACGCAACGCTACAGGCTTGGGGAGCAGTGGCTGGAAAGCTGCCAGACAGAAAAGGACCTAGGGGTGTTGGTTGACAGCCGGCTAAACATGAGCTAGCAGGGTGCCCAGGTGGCCAAGAAGGCCAACGTCATCCTGGATTGTATCAGGAATAGTGTGGCCAGCAGGAGTAGGGAGGTGATCGTGCCCCTGTACTCAGCACTGGTGAGGCCGCACCTGGAGTACTGTGTTCAGTTTTGGGCCCCTCACTACAAGAAGGA
>Ga0065711_1026190_pt1 | contig 97984 bp, 51 predicted proteins | sample Hoacrofraction12_FD_59098 | JGI IMG/M metagenome (GOLD analysis project Ga0065711, IMG submission 59098) | Hoatzin crop microbial communities from Cojedes, Venezuela - Epithelial fraction 12 v2 (version 2) | ecosystem: Host-associated > Birds > Digestive system > Esophagus > Crop | place...
TTTTTTTTTTTTTTTTTTTGCTAAAACTGGCTTTGTGGTTTGTTGTTGGCTTTCACAGTCTGCTCTGGTCTGGAAAGATTCAACATGGACATTCTCCAGCTTAGTTTTCACAGACCATGCATTCTTGTAAGCAATTCCCAGGACAAAAGATTTTAGTCCAATGCCATTTATTAAATGGCAGTGGGCTGACTTTTTCCTATCCTTTCTTCCTCCCTGTTTCCTTATGTTGAAGCACATTTCATCTGGCAGTAAGCAGGAAATGAATCACTGTCAGCATTTGAACCATCAGGTACTAATCAGGTCCTAGCAATATCCAAAAATTAAAATGTAACAGGTCAGCTTGAGCTACAGAATTCACACCCAGATCCAAAATTTCTGCAGTGTTTAGGTTCACAGGAACTGCAGATTTGCTTTAAGCTCAACTTGACTCACACAAGGCAAAACCACATTGCATTTCTTTACGATATTTTATATAGCTGGTGCTTGTTTCTGTGTTAGACAACAAAATATAAGGACTTTTGCTGGCTGTAAGGATCAGCAGCCATGTGCAAAAAAGCCAGTGTAAAGTCTGAGAGACAAATGTACTTGGTATTATGCAGAGAATACTTCTGTTCTTTCCCATTTGGTCTTCTCCCTAAACAAGTTTAAAGACAATACTGACAACACATATCTATAGAAATGCAATGAGTCTTAAGGAGATGAGGAAGATAGTATACAAAAGACAAACTCAGTGATACGGAGTCCCTACAAAGCAAATACACAGTGATAAGTTCTTACTCATAATAAAAAAGAACAAAATATCTGCTTTAAAGCAATACTGAAAATTTCTGGTTTGCTAGTAAATCAGAACTATTTGAAACACTTAGACAATGAGATGTGTTCTAGACACTGCATTTGTGTATAAAACACCTGCTGCTGTAGGGCTCGGATTCTGTTTAGGGACTCTGTATTTCTGAGAGAAATAATAATAGCAATATTAAAATCAATTTTTATAATAATAATAATAGTTCAAAGCACATGCTGTTGGCTAAACTGGAGGCATCCATGTGTGATACTACAGTACAGTCAGGAAACAGCAGAACCAAAATGTGAATGTTGGAATGCTGGAGATGAAAGGACAAAGAACACAGGATGAGCATAGAGTCTGTGTTAGGAAACACTACTCTGAATATACAAACTTTGGGAGAGGAAATAAAATCTCCCTCCAAACCTGGTTATTTGTAGAAAAGCAACAAAGTAAACTGACATGGCTTTGCCTCTGTGAAGAGTCTGAGGTGTCACATCAGCTGTCTCCTGCTCTTTTTGCAAGAAGAGTTTTCACTCCATGTGTGACCGGATTGCTGACTGCTCTGTTTCCTGGTAAGCAAGTTTACACATCTAACCACCCTGCCATTATGAGGTGGGGTACAGTCTGCAATGGCCACTGCTAAAATAGCTACTCTATCACTTTCAATAGAATATTTCTTAGTGGTAATGTATGGGAAAGGATAGAAAAAGTCCAGCTGGGTTTTCAGAAAGATCAGCGTTTGCCTCATTAATTTGTGTATCTGGATTTGGAAAAGAGTGACATTTAATGGAGTTCTTAAAATCTGGCTTAAAGCTCAGCTGCGTCCTTTGGACTAAGCACAAAGTCATTAAAGAACAAATTATCAAAGTCTGATAACTGAAAAAGCAGCAGCTGATGGTAACCTCAAACCACAGGCACCTTAATCACCCAAAGCATGGGCAAATGAAAAGCAATTCGGAAACCTCAAACACATCAGCAAAACAACTTCATTAGGTACTCATTCATATCATAAGGGCATGCATGCTTTTATATGGATTGGGGGGAGGAGGAGGACATATGCAAGTCAGAGCAAAGAAAAAAAAGACTCAAAATTCAATGTATCAGTAGAAGCACTGGTAACAGAAAAAGTCTAGAAAGGCAGATTTCAGCATGCTGTCACTGAAATGTTAAGAACTGAAAACAAAGAGACACTTTGATTTCTACTGTGTTGGGGGAATATGTCCCTCTATTTACATACTTTGTAAATACACAAGATGACATCAGAGATATCTAATCCATTTTGCGTCATTAGACAGCATGATGCTTTCTTCAGAGACAGTGAAACTTTATGACAGTCAGATCTTACATATCTACGTTCCATGCACAAAGCCAGATGTTGTGATATACCCCTTGCAGGGTTCCACTGAAGATTTTGCTCTTACGGGTCTCAAAAAAAAGGGTGCATTAAAGCTCTTAGTTCTTGGTAGAGTTTGGGTACTCAATGAGAGCGGCTACTCTGCAGGGCTCCACCCTATGAAACATGGAAATTCTGTGAGATCGCAGCTGCAAAGTCAACGGGCTGCTTCCTTGACACACTTCAAAAAGCAGGTCCAGCAGGCTTCAAAGTCTGCATTCAAGATGATTCAAAGATTTTGAAATTATTGATCTTGTATAATATTAACCTAAAGTCATGTCCTCAGCTCTTAGGCAAAACTCATCTCATCATCATCATCTCTGTTCTTCATTTCCATGGAGCTTCGCCAATGCTCAGGCTGAGCCCCACCAGACATGGTGTCATGGCTATTTCTGGTCTGGACCATAAGAGTTAAAACTTCTGGGCCACTGTCTGACATAGAGTACAACCTAACATAGTAAAAATCTTCATCGTTAGACTCTCAGCTTTGAGTGTCAAGTCAGCTGTTGGAGATGACGACGGAGCAGTTCCAGAGACATATATCTCTTTAAATCTGCAGAAAGAGCCTGGATGTCTGCACTTGGATTTTCACAGACCTTGCCATCTACCTCTGACATACCACCACACTGGCACATCAAAACCTTTAAATAGCAAAATCAGCTTTTTTTCATATCCACTCTCTGTTCAGATACAATGCAAAGAGTGGATTTTTCATTTTTTATTATCAGAGTTATGTAAAACAAACCTAGGATGTAAAATTTTGCTAATTTCTCAGATAAACATTTCAGTTTATTTTTCAGATTATTTCATAGCGAACCACTTCTACAAATGTTAAGATATACACAGGCACAAAAGGATTAAGCAAGCTTGCTGGGATTCTAATGTGTATATATAGACATTGCCTTGCAAGGGAAAAATATTCATAAATTTGAGTGGTGTTTTACTGCTGCTACAGTGCTGCTCGCATTGCATTACTGAGCAAATTGGCAGCAAAAATGATTCCATCATCTATCCAGCAACAGATTTAAGGAAATAGTGATGTTACACTGAGACATGGTTCTTCTGTCTGTGGCTTAAAAAGGTGGAGGACTTACTCCAGCCCAGGGTAAACACACATGTCAGGAAGCCAGATGAGAGACCCCAGAGTCTTTGCTAAGAAAGAAATAACAAAAATAATCTCCTTGTGCTTAGAACGGAAAACAGGGGCCCACTCTTTACAACCAGCTCACTACAGACTTTTGGAGTGAATGGGCCTTCCAGTAAAGCAATGAACCAGTTTCCAGACAAGCTCGCCTTCCTCAGTGGCTGGGGATTGACAATACATCCATATTAACAGTGCTGGGTACTGCAAGTGTGATGTGAAATGAAATATTTATGATGTTATTGCAAGCGGTACATACTTACTCAACTGAAAATTCCTGTAACTTTCACTAGCAAGCCTGTTCTCTGCTCCACACAGTACATACTCACAAAGTCCACGTGCTTCAAGTGCTACAGCTGAAGCTCCAGAAAAGCAGCTTTCTGGCCTGGAGATAGACAAAATCATTTGTAAGATAATGTCAATATCCTTTTCTTATGAACTTAATGCTTGCTTGAGAGTTCTAAAAATGAAGTTCCTATCAGGAAAAATACAGTCTCTCTCTCACATTATGTCCTCTTCATCAGCCCCTGCCTGACGCAGAGAAATCACAGTAAGGGTATAAGAGATAGCAATTGTCTGAGTCCACAAACCTCTGCCGGCAAACACAAACTGGAGTCTACTGCTGTGGTGATTTCTTTAGTATGACAACAGCTGTTCTCTTGGTAGTTCATTGAGATCATGCCTGCCATCAACAGATCCCTGGTAACAATCCACGCACCATGTTGGTAAGAATAAACAAAGCCAAACAAGGCTTAAGATCATGTAACGAGACTCCCTCTCCCAGTTATATCAGGACATGTAGAACAGTAACATGAGAATAAATCAGTGAAAAGAATGGTCAAATTCTCTGGTTATACAAACAGTGAAGAAGCAGCACGTCTCAAAAAATGATAGGCCAGAGCAAGTGAAATCTTTCTCAGCGTTCCACAGTGATCTCCATCCCACCCTGTAAAGCCCCTCTGCTACGAGTATGAGATTCAATAAATCCATTAAGGCTTTTATTCCTATTACATTTGGGTCAGAGCCAAACAATTCAGATCACCACTGAATTTCAACCTTTTCTTCTCAACTTTGGGATGTGAAGACATGGGTCACATCTGTTTTTAATCAGCAAGAACAAAACTAGGCCTTGGGGATCATCAGCAAAGCACACAGTATCCTATCATCAGGAAAGCACACAGTATCTTGACAGAGAAGAAATTTCTACAGTGCAGCTACCAAAGGCAGCAAGGACAGCTGCCCCAGTCTCATTCCCTCTGCTTGAGCGTGTGGTGGCCCTAACCTACTGCTGGTTCTTCTAGAGACTGCACTTGGGTTCTGCGTTTCAATAGGAGTGCCCAGCTCACACCTATTAGGCTCAACTAATACATAAAAAGTGCCAGGGGATCAACTTTCCGATTCACTTCCCAGTTCTGTACCTGCTTCAGAGCTCTACAAATATTGGAATTATTGTGTTGGGGAATCATTTGTTTCTCTCACAGCTCACAGTGCAACAGCCTCTGAAGCCAACCCAGAAAGACAGTAAAAGAGGGTTGGAGCTACACAGCGAGAGCTGAGGCCCCAGCAAACCCCTGAGTTCAAGGCATGTGGAATGCCTGCCTGGTACTTGAAAATCTGAAAACTGGAATTTGGGAGCTAATTGATGAGTTTCTGGGGTAAGAATTTGCCTTACTTTTATACTCTGAAGTACAAAATATGTTTATACATCTGCAGACGTATTTTGTTTACTACGACAATAAACCCTTCAGAATCTGCTATTAAGTACTCTGTGATTTTCACAGCAGACGGATGAATGAACTTATAGTGTCTGCAGAGTTCCTGCACTAAACATCCATGGCAAAATGCACACAAACATTTCACATGCATTGAAGACAAGAAACTGAATTTCCTCAGCACCTCCCTTCATCCTCCACATTAGTGTTCACAACTTCTGCTTGTCTAGTAGGATCATTTGGAGTGTCTAAATTTACATTTCATAGGATCAGCTGTTTTTTCCCACCAGCAGCTAGAAAAGATTTGCCTCATTAACAACTGGCTGTTTGAATGACAGGTTTTTAAGACATTTATCTGACTTCCAGTGAAGCTAAGTTCTGACCTGGCCCAAGTTGTAAGCAGAACAATGCACATACAGCACAAAAGAGAACAGGTAAGTCTGGCAGGCATGTCAGTTGTGCAGTCGTGACTCACATGCTCACAGATAAACTGACTGGGAGACAGGGGAAGGAATTGTTATCCAAGTCAGGTTCTCATAAACACTGGAGATATTATATTTTCTTTCCCAAAGATTCAGACGTGCTTATTTGCCAGAGGTGATTGCACTCACCAGCACCTGTCTATTGCAAAAGCATTCAGCAGTAGGATCATCTTAGTCCTCCTATTTACTGACTGCAACTAAGGACAGCTAAACTTTCCAAATATACCAATACTTGCAGCATAATTAGCCTGAATTTGGTTTTATACTGGCAACTCAACACAATGAGCTTCATTGTGACAGATAAAAGGTGAAGCGTTCTTTATGGACTCACCATTGCTGGGTAACAAGCAGCCACTTTGCTACAGAGACTAGCATCACTCTCTGTAGATCAAAAAGGAAAAGGTCACTTGGGCTCAGCCACATCAAGAGGCCTAAGAGGAGAGGCAGCACCACGAGCTAGTCCAGAAACCTGAGCATCCACCCAAGTATGTGCTGTCTGTAAGGTCTAAGGCAGTAAAAAGTATCCTAAAACCAAGCTTCTGCCAGTGAGGAAATTTATTTCCAACTCTAACAATGGATTCATTATATCATCAAATGCCATGCAGCAGGTGGAAATACGTCAGAGCTCAGAGGAAAAGCTCTTAGTAAATAACCAAAGCATTTTAAAGTGGAAAAAGCCCACAGTGAGTTGTTTTCCTCTTTCCCTCCCCCAGTCCTGTTTGTCATGATTTGGGCTCTCAGGTCATCTCCCAAAAAAGACTTGAAAAAACCTTTCATCGTAATCTCTTCTCAAATCACAATGAATTCCCTCAACATAATGTCTGTTTTTTTTGTTTTTTTTTTCATTTCTTGCTAAATAAGAACTTCAAAACTGGAGGGCTGCTTGCTTTATTTCTACATAACCGAGAAGTTGAGATTCATTTGATGTGATCTTCAAGTGAAGTGTAGAGGGAAAACAGGATACTGTATCTGGCAGCAAATATGTGGCAATCACGCAAAGTAAACTCTTGATATGTCTGTAATCTCTTTGTTGGCTTATCCCTGATTCAATTTACGGCTCTGGAAAAAGCCACCAAACCTCTTCATGTGAAGTGTGAGATGAAACTTATTAGTCATGGCAATTTGCTTCTCATGGGATGCCAGCAGTCAGACAGCATGGTGTACTGAAAGAAACAAGCCTAGAGGTGAAAGTTCTGAGTCTCTTAGTCTTCCTTAGAGTTACCAGCGAGAACAGAGTCCAAGGTAGTTTACCACACAGAACTGAGGCATATGAAGAAAAACCTGAGGGAAAGTTTAACTTACAAACTTTTGGGGTTTGGCTTTTGACAAATTTTTTTGATTTTGACAGTGTTTTTGTCTTTTATTTTCATCAGCCCTTAGTACACAATCAAAAGCATTTTCTTTAAACCCGTTGAATCAGAGGGATGGGAAGAGCAGCTGAAGATTGTTAAGGGGATGCAATTCTAAAATGGTACAGCTAGAACACCAGCGGTACTTCAATCTCTCCTCCAGCCATCATTTTTGTTGCAGATTTTTCTTATTGTTTCTTAGTTCTCAGGTGACAAGACACTATTCGCTGAGAAAAATGACTCCTTTACACCTATTCATGTTTTCAAAAATTACACATTGTCCACTCCATTCTTCCTACCTCATTCTAGACAGGTGAAAAAAAACCCTTATTTCAGGCAGACAGGACATATGCATGGGCAACAGGTGCTCCAGATACTTACACATCCCTTTAGTCTTTAGTGGTGGTGACATGAGGGTAGGATATTTGTTAGATGCACAAAAACACTACCAAGGCACGCAGGGCTTGAAAGAACCAGCAGGATGAACGAGGACTTCCCTCCTCACCCAAACATCCTGAGTCTCACCTAAATCCCACATGAAGTGCCCATGCAGCCTGGCTGCAGGGCCGCTTGGCCACCATGCAGGAGTCTGGACCTGCCATGACTGTATAAGACAGCAGAAGCAAATGGGACCCTGGCTGTGTAGCAGCCTGTGGGTCGCACTCTGCTGGTTTATTTGGGGGCAGAGGAGGGGAGTCAGTCGAGGAATTTGTGAGTGAAAGCAAGAGGGAGCAGTGGGTGGAGGCAGAGAGGTGGCCCTGGCCTGGCAAGTGGCAGCCCCCGGGCACCTTCTGCAGCCCTCCCAGGAGTAACCCACACGTCCTAAGCTGCTGGCTGAGACCTGTTGTGGTGGCGTCACTGCCCTGGGGTAGGGCAGCAGGGCCTCTTCCGCAGGGCAGGAGGGTCGAGGCGGGGTTCGTGCAGTGTGAAGTGGCAGTTCTGCGGCAGAAACTCCAGAGCGCTTGGGAACAGCTCTGTTTTCTTCACGGCCCAGCTCAGCGCAGTGCGCTGCCAGCTCCGTGTCTGGTACACTGCTAGCAACACCGCCCTACCCAGACTGACAAAAATAACCAAGGACGGAGTCATGGTTTTCTTTTTTTTAACTGCTTTTTGTCTCAGATAAAACCAGGGTGAAACACTTGGTGTTTCAGGGTGTCCTTTGTAGGGCAAAGTCAGGTATAATTGCTAACCATGAGGGTGAGTTATGGTGGCTTCACACCCAGCAGCAGGCCCCTCAACATGAGCCCGTTCCTCAGGGTGCGCGGCGGGGCTGCGCTCATGCTCTTGCTCGGCACCTCCTCCTCTGGCGCATACAACTCACCGCCTCGGGAGGCATCGTCTTACGGTGCAGCGACACATTTTAGGATGAAAAAAAGACTGAATTAAACTTTACAGACATTTGTTTTTTCATGGTTTCAAGTTATTTAGTGAAAAAGCAAAGACTTGCAAGGTTTCATTTGGGTTTGTTGACCACTTTTTTATCTTCCTCCCTTTTTTTCTCCCTTTTCCTTTAAAGAACAAGCAAGTATTTTTTTAAACAACAGCTCACTTGGTTGCAAAATAAAGGAAGAGGTGGTGAGAAATTTTGAGTTAAATGGAAAAAATATTTTTGGCAAATTTTAAGCAAGACACTTCCAACTGTTGGTCATTCTTTAAAGTAAATTCCTTTAGCTAATTTCCTTAATTCTTTTCCTGAGTTATGAGACAAGCTGGAGAAACAGATGGACTGAGGATTATACTCAACTGTATCATAGCATCTCTCTCTAAATTCTTAACCCGCTGTTCCTGCTTCTCCTTTCTTTTCCTCAGTTAAAATGGTGGTGAAGGGGATGTCAGTCTAAATTCAGGACTCTACTGAGAAAGTGACCACAGCCTGCACAGGAACAGATATGGTGCATAACCAGCAGCTCTCTTACGCAGTTCTTAGCAGAAGTAACAGAGGCAGGGCAAGACGAAGCAGATGATTACAGCTAGGAGAGAGATACAGTACAGATGCTAGCCCTCCCAGACTCCAGAGTAGTCCATGAACAGATATGTAACCTTGCTAAAATTAGTAGCAGCCCCTCGGGTATCCTTATACTGATGGCCACATAAAGTCTGAGGTACTGAAGTTGATGATAGAGGAATCATAGTGGCACAAATCCAGTTTTTGTTCCCCTCTGTGAGGCTATTCCTTCTTTGCAGTTTTCTAGGAGGCACAGTAGAGAGCCAGCCCCAGCATCCCTATGTTCCAAAGTGACTGTAAAGATATTCCACTACTTCAGGAAGCTCTGTCCTCCTTAGCATCCCAAGAAAGAACAAGTAAATGCTATGACAGGCTGGCGCAGGCTACCTCCAGACATCTTTGCTTAAGAAGGAAATGGGTTTCTCTTGTATGACTTTCCCTGTCCCCCAGTTGTCTTACCGCATTTTCGTTCTCCCTGACAGAAAAAAATCACTGACACGTCTGTCAATGCCATCTCTGCTTCAGTTAGCCACTTTACGCGTTTGTTCACAGAGGGCTGAATAATGGACCAGTGCCAAAGTCCTAATCAAGAGAAAGCTAGTAGTAGTTACAGCTCCTCAGCATTATACATGTTTCTGAGTGGGACTGGTTAAGACTTGTTTGGAACAGGGGAACTGTGTCAGAGGTGCCACATCCTATAAATTAGTTGAAGCTGAGGTAATGTGTACGCCAACATACAGCAACATATCTGCTAGCTCAACAAATCTGGTAAGCAAATGTCTGGGAGAAACAAGACAACCAACATTTTCAGGCATTTAATCCAACTAAGACAGAGTTGAGCGACTGAGGCAAGCATTAAACAAATCCCAGTTTATACATGGTTTAGTAAAACACTGAAAACTTTGCATTTTATTTATTTTTTAAGGGGAAAAAAATATCTGGGAAAAAATATTTGGTGTACAGACCTGTCAGTTTAGCTAGACAGGAAGAACAGTCTAGTTCTCAGAGTGTGGCATTTGCTGCTGGGCACTCCTGCGTTTTAATCCACCCCCTCTGCAACCTCTGCAGCACCCTATAGAGAAGTCATTTAATTCTAGTCCAGATGGTAAACTTTGTATGCTGCTGAGCAGATTAGTCATACAAGTGTGTTCCTTTCTGAAGGACTATTCATGTGAGTAAGTTATAAACAGGGAGAGGGGGAGCAAATCTGGCCCTCTGGAGTCACACAGAGGGAAAACAAGCTACCACAAATTAATTGGTCTGGCTTCCTTGGAGGAAGAATTATCTACAGTGATGCTAGAAGAAATTGTAAGAAAATTGAGAGACCTTCCCAATGGAAAAATCTGTTAATTGGAACAGTAGTCTCTTAAGTCACAGAAGCTTTATTGGCTGTTTCAAATACAATTAAACTGGACTAAGGAGTCGCAACTACAGGGAATCAAATAGACCCATCTCATCAGGGACACTGAGTAAATAAGTCAGTAAGGGTCTTCTGTTTGTAGCACTCATCACGTCTTAACATCAGGTGACAAAGAGAAGAGCATGCTTGCTGGCGATGCAACCAGAGAAATGAATGCAATCAAAACTCACTTAGAAATATAATTTCTCTTTTGAACCAGAACTGGACTGTTTTGGAGTCTTTTGGTACCTCAACTGGAACTAGAACCTCTCAAAATTTATTTTAGTTAATTAGCAAGGGGAGGTAATATTTTCTGTGCCTGAAGCTCTGTTCCACTGGATCTTTTCCAGCAACTGAGTGTTGTGAGTGACTTCCAAGTTAGCAACATGGTTAACAAACCATTAGTAGCCTGAACTGAAACTGAGCAGGAACAATTTCAGTTCCAGATAAACCTGAACTGGAACGGAGATAAAAAACCAACTTGCTTGACCCCCTGTGGTTTCACATCCTTGCTGATGCCTCAGTTACCTAATCCCATGGATTTATCTGAGGGGAAATCTGATGTGAAGCAATCTTTCTTTAGAAAACCATATTTTATGCACCACATCACCTTTCTGTTACTGTCAGTAGATTATCTGTGCCTTCACTACTTGCCTTTCTCCCACAGGATCCCAAAATACTAATTAAACTTCCCTAGTCCAGGGAGATACTGGTTTCTTCTTCTGTAAGAAAACTAAGATGACATACAAAGAATTCAGACTAGGGCTGGAAGCAGGATATGGGAACCCTGGTGCCAGTCCAGTTCCCTGCCCTACTCTACCTGTGCAGTTCAGTAAGGTGCTGGTGATCTAGGCACTTGCAAAAGACCTGTTTTGCTCTATAAAGAGTACAACAGACAGGTTCTGAGTATTTCAGTCCTCAAGTGCACCGTCTTCAAGAGCACAACTTCCTCAGCCAGGCAACAGCAGTATTTTGTGCCATTGACCATGTCCAATTAAGGTTCGAGTCTTTCTTCTTTTTTTTTCTTCCCCCAGATTAGGAGTATTAAGTAGATTTTCTGGATTGTGATTTACAATAGTCTAGACCTGACCTGGGCTGCAAAAATGTATTTAGACAGGAAAGAGTATGACTGAAACACTGCATGGCTCGGTATCCCAGTGGAAATTATAGCTTGCATGAGATTCTGATATTGTGTGGTATTACTAGGCCTTGATTATGACACTTGGATGACTCATAACCAGAGTATTTTCTAAAAATTTGCTTATCCTCATACAGACATGGAGGAGAAGAACATGTGAAGGTGAACCCAGTGAATGAATACAATGCCTTGTGCTGCAGAGAATAAAGCTTTTAGCTCGCTTGGAATTTATTAAAGTTACAGTATACTGGAGGACATGTACTGGAGTTTATTCGTTCTTTCCATACCAGAGAGGCCTCCCTCTGAGCAGAGCTTACTCCATTTTCCATCTGGAAACGTTCCTCTTTCAGAAGCCCATGACCTGGGAGGGTAGTTTTTCCTCATTTTGGGGGAAAGAAAAGAAAACCTTAATGAATTCCAAGGACTTAGGGTCACTGATCGTATTGTAATATCTGGAATCAAAGAGCTTAATCACCATTTACATTAAAGCCTTTAGCACTGCTCAGGCAGAAAATTACACTGTCTCCTGCCCTCATATGCCTGCACTCTCACATTGTCAAGAGCTTGAAAGTGCCTTAGAGTTAATAAAGTTGAGGCTTGCAGGTTTTACAAGTGTGGGTATGTATGAAGGACGGCAGAGAAGTCTGCAGCCCAGGTTCAGGCCTTGTCTCTAGAGAGTTGTGTTTGCACGGTCCAGATACCAAAACTAGTTCAGAAACAGTTTAGCGTGGAAATCCACTTGGGCTAATCGGTCTCGCTGAGAAGATGAGACTCCTTCATACACAGGACTGAGGTTACTAATAGCTGGCTCATGTCTCCCTCCAACATAGTACCCTTGAGGCATGCTTCTACATTATACAGCAGAAATTATATTGCATTATCCAGTCCAAACTCAGATGGGGCTGAGGGAGCTAATGTGCTATAAATACTAAGTCATAGAAAGTTCACACAGTCATCCAGCATATTCAGATACGCAGCATGTAATTATCAAGTTACAAGAGACTGAGAGCAGCAACTGGAAAGGCAGTCACTGCACAGCCTGAAGAACAGGTCTGTGCTTAACAGTCAGAAGCGTTAGGCCTGCTTGGAATTCGTAGAGGAAAATGAGTTAAAGAAGAGGGCAACAATTGTGTGTTTTGTGCAGCACTTGGCTGCACTGCCAGTGAAAGGAAAAACAGACCCAAGTTCATAAGCACTTCACTGATCCTTCGCTTTGTTTGCCCTTACCTCATCCTAACACCTTTCAAATTCCCTTATTAACATAAACCACTAGGTGCATTACACAGACGTTTAGTATTCGCAGCAGTTTTAGAGAGGAGTGATAGTCACACAATGGCATCTGCAGCTGATTTACATTTGTTTATCCAACAGTGTTTTCAACTCTCTTGCCCCAAACCAAAACAGCTGCCCTCTCAGGGAATGCAGTGTCAAAAGAACGCACACATGCAAGGCTGTCTGAAATTTTAATTGCTGAAAGGTCAGGAAGCTCAGACTGAAGGTTCCCAGAGCAGCTCTAACCCCTTTCCCCTGTGTGTATCACGTTGTTACAATGGGGTCTTTCATTACATAATCACGCAGCACGGGCGATTCAGCCTGCTGTTCAACATGTAAAACCATCTCATAACACTGCAAAGGATTTCCACTCCTTTTCTGTTTTCTCAATATAACTTCTCTACTACCTTTTTGGATCCTTAGAAGTGCTAATCATGTTCTGAACAACCCTACAGAACTAGTTAGAAGGGAGCCTGTATGTCTAAGTAATGACATAAATTCAACAAGGTGCCAGGTACATTCATATCTTGAAGAACACTGCTGGACTCACTGATTAATGCACTCACTTCAGTTCAGGTACATCTTTAAACAGTGCCCAAGTGAGTTCCAGTACCCCGAACATGGAGGGGTATTGATTCCAAGTTCTCCTAATTGTTGCTGTGGTATACAGAAGTCGATAGAGTAGGATGCAGTGAATAACTTTTCATGATGACAAAAAAACCCTAAACAACTGTTTTAAGATGGATTTGACGAGTTCGTGAAAAGTGTTAGAAAAACTAGGGGATAATGACAGCAAAAGACCAGATCTAGGGAGTCTGCAAATCTTACCCAGCCCTGTGGTCCTCTTTTCCTCTACACCAATTTGATTTACACTTCAGTGACTCAGTTCCACACCAGCAGTTCAGGTGTTACTGCCATCTCCCAGCAATTCTGGATCAGTTGCCAGAGCTGATGCTCTGCTGGAGATTTCAAAAGCTCAAAAACGTATGAATCATTTTATGTGGACAACCAACCAAAGCAAGCCTCTGCCTCTACAGACCACTTCAGTGGGTTTAACTCCTTCACCTGGCATGCATAGAATGCACAGGATGGAAGGCCTGGGTATGAAAAGATGTTTCATTTTTGCATACGGTTTAGGTATGTTCTTATTTGGGAAAGAAGAGAACTAAAAGATTGCCCTCTGTACCAACTTAAAATGTTCCTAAAAGGCCAGAACATAAAAAACCCCAAATAACAAACCAACAAAAATCCAAACCAAAAACACAACCAAAAAAGAGCAGATAGTCTCCACATAAGTAAGCCTTTTTAAATGGTGATAATGTACAAAAGTAAAATGTGAAATGTCTTCATTTCTTATTAGAGTTATCAGTTCTATTATAGCAGAGCCTGCAAGCTCTATCTAGGCTGTCTTACTGTGCTAAATTGTCTACAGAGACAAAGAAAGGGAGAGTCCTCGTTAGTGGTTCTAGCATTACATTGATAAGACAAATGTCAGAAGTTCTATAGATGGGAAAACAACATGTGAGGAGGGTTAAGTGATTTCTTTCAGGTCCTACACAAAGCCTATGGCTGTGCTGGAACTGACACACAGGTCTCCCAAGAGTGTGCCTTCACTGTCAAGCTACTTCCTTCCCAGCCTGTCTGGGAATACCTGTCCACCCGTGCTCCATATAGGTCAGGTTACACCTTATGTTCTTTCAGGAGTGAGCCAAACGGGTCTCTGAAAGAGGAAACCCAGATACTATTAACAGGACAGTTCCTTCTATAGTCAACTCCAGAGAGCTGGTATAGATATAAACTGTAGGTACAAACCACACCAAACTTATCCCACGTTTAAAGCACGATCTCAGCATGCTTTGCACTCTCAAGCATTCTGGCAAACTGTCATGCTACACGCACTGCGTGTAATTTATACCACTGAATTCATCTGATGAAAACACCATCCCTGTGAGCTGTAATACAGTCCTTGTTGCAGGCATTTTGAATAGAAAGAAAAAATATTTTAAAGTATTGGTTATATCTAGGGCTAAACATGTGAGATCTAGGGGAGGTGAAACGGTATTCAGTGCGCACATTGCCAGCCCTTTCTAGAGCAGTTTAGCCTTGAGGAGCATGGCTACAAGCCATACCACACCACTTGGTCTGAGAAATGTGCATTTAACAATGTAAGTGTATTGACATGACCAAGTGGAAGACTGAAAAAGCAGAATAAAGCCAAATCATTTATTTTCACTCAATTGATTAGGACTGCATGTTGAAACTAATTTTGAGCTGTTAGAGGGACATGAATTGCGAGATAAGCTACCTCACCCAAAACTAGGTGAACCATCAGCTTTGATAAAAGCAAATCTCCACTGATGTTGAGTGTGACTTACAGTTTGGATCCAGATTCAGATTTTGAATCTCCTCTTCTACATACAAATGTAGTAGTGCTTTGAACGAACATGAAGTGTAAAGGCAATACAATAGATATGAGTCAGATGGGATTTAATTACAAACACTCCCACTTCCTCTCCAAGATGTAGGGTATTCAGATACTAGCTTTACCTCCGCTTGTTCCCTATCTCTGAATGTTAAAATATCTTGTCCTTAAAGACATTCTTGCACAAGTAGAAATAAGACATGCTGAGTCAGAAGTAAAGTTGGTCTCCTAGGGAGTGGTGTGCTAATGCTACAATACACTATAGCTCAAGCACTAAAGCAGGATTAATTTATAACACTCACTGATTAAAAAAGGGAGAAAGACCAGACCTAAGATTACACAAAACAAATGACTGGATACCAGCCAGATGTTTGAGCAGGTGTCTACCTCCGCCATTATCATGTGCTGCCTCTAACTCTGCAGGACACCTTCCCTAATGGCACTGCTGTGGCAAAACAAATGCTTAGTTTATTCAGTCTTCCTGACTTACTGCTCTTCCGTGTGTGTTGGGGTCGATGTAGCTTGAGAGTTAGCATGACTAGGCCGCTTAAGCAAAACAGTCAGCATAACTGAACAGGCCCCTGGAAAAGACAGCTAAGAATAACAATTGAGAAAGTTTTGATAGTGCACATGATGTGGGTTAGCAAAATAAGATGTGTTCAAGGACATGGAGGCAGTCTGTTGCTATTGGCATTAGTGCATAGTTACCAATCATAAGGGAACATGGGGTGCGTGAACAGCACGTGATTTATGTCTGTAGCCTATCCGAATAAGCATGATCGCGTGTGCAGATATGAAAAATGTATATAACCACGCAAGCAGAGCAATAAATCGAATCAACTGTGCATTGCATCAATGTGTGAGAGTCATTCTTGTCACTGCATGGATGCTGAAACTCGGCACGTGTGGGTGGCTATGAAGCTGCAATGCGTAGTCCAAGGGCGATCAAAAGACACTTCAGAGCCTTGGGACAGTTGGTAAGCGAATCTGGAGCACAGGCTATTTTTTCCTCTCTTCCAGTTCTGGGCAGTGACATTGGAAGAAACATATGGGCCTAGTCGATTAATACATGGCTCCGTGGCTGGTGTCACCACTACAGTTTTGGAGTTTTTGTTTATGGGATGGCCTACATGGCACCAGGCTTGGTGGTGTCAGATGGGATTCACCTTTCTCAAAGGGGAAAGAGGGTTTTGCTCACCAGCTAGTGGGGCTCATTGACAGAGCTTTAAGTTAGACTTGAAGTGGCAGGGGGATAATATCAGGCTTGCCTGTGACCAGCTGTGGGATGATATGCCAAGGTTAGAGGTACGGGGTGCTAGCGAGGGCCCTTAGCCTGTTGCTCTGAGACATACTGGCTACACTGGAGCATAGTTGAAGTCTTACAGAAATAAGCCAGGGACTCCTGAGGTAATAGGGGCCAGCAGGGAAACACCAATGAAATATCTCAAAGGAATTAAGTGGTGTTCCTCTAAGAAGATGACACATCCAACAACCCAGCTGAAGTGCCTCTACACCAATGCATGCAGCATGGGCAACAAACAGGAGGAGTTGAAAGCCACTGTGCTGCTAGAAAGCTATGACCTACTTGTCATTACTGAAACTTGATGGGACGAATCCCATGACTGAAGTGTGGCTGTCGATGGCTACAGGCTGCTCAGAAGAGACAGGTGGGGAAGGAGCAGTGGAGGTGTCGCCCTCTGTATCAGGGAATGGAGCCTCTATGTCAAGAGCTGTCTCTGAGGAATAGCCATGAGCAGGTCAAAAGCTTATGGGTAAGAATCAGAGACTGAGGCAACAAAGGGAACCTTGTTGTTGGTGTCTGCTACATCCTTCTGACTACTTATCTGCTGTGATTAATTTTTACTCGTTTAATGATATTTTGTTCCCTGGCTCACTTAGGCCAACTGGCCATTTGGGAACTCCAGGAAAGCCATAATCTGTGATTAGAACCTGTTATAATAGAAATTACCTTTCTTCCCAAGAGGAGAGGGAGAAAAGGAAATTCAGTGAGTGCTGGTAGAACTGCCTCTTGGTTGAATTACTAACACATGATGTAATGCACCTTGGCTCTCCCTTCCAGCTCAAGAGCAGTTCAGACTGCCGTTCTAGCCTGCAAATAGAGCAGGCACCATCCAGACACGCGTGAGCTCATACCCAGGGAGAGGTTGTGGCTGAGGTCAGGGCAACGTTACAGACTCCACTACAGCGTCTCCTTGTTAATCATGGTAAATCGGTGGTGGTGATCAGAGCTGCGGAACAGCAATCAGATCCAGATTATAATTCAGATAAAGTGCAACCCCATCTACTTCTTCCTGGCTTTACCCTCCCAAGCAACTTAAAAATATTAGATATATACCAAAAGTCAAAACTTCAGCTGAAAAAACTGTGTAGCAGTCACTTTGCAAGGCAAGGTGCCCATATCACCTTGGCCAGGTGCCTTCTGTAAGAGATCCCATGTTTACGCACACAAATCTTCCAGGGGCCTGTGGCTAAATCCAGAAGAATTCAGGGGGAGTTTTTCCAGTGTTTACATGAAGACAAGAATTCATACCTGAATAACTATGTGACCAGTAAATGCATTCCTTTAAAGTTTTGTTTAGCACTAGTTTGACAGCTTTCCATATGCTTCTTCCCCATTAAGGAAGCTGTACAGGAACAGGGTAAATCTACCTCAACACTACTTTTAAAACTAGCTTTAGGGTTCAGTTGTCCATAGGTCACACCGTCTGCCTTGCTGCAGAACACACTGCAGTTGGAGCTGTTAGTTCTTGTTATTATACAACTGCCTGCTAGAACTGGAGGGAGCACAAAACAACCAAAGAGACTCAGGACTAACCGAGTTTTGCTTATCACAGATTTGAGCTACTGACTTACAGGGGAAAGGCTCCATATGTTAGTACTAATCCCTCTCGTCACTCCTCCCCTTTGACAAAATGCTCCTGTAACCTATTTTTTTCACGGCATTTCTGAAATCAGCTGGATGGACCCCATGTATATTGAATGTAGCATAGTTAAGGGATTTTGCTGCAGAAAACCTTCATCACCTTGGCCTTTGGCAAAGTGAACAGTGCTGAGAATTCCACTCTGGAGTTAGTGTCTTTAGACAATAAAGATAATATACTGTCAGAAATGAGAAGCTCTGAATGAACAAATGAAAGAGAAGCAAGCTGCTAAGATTGGATAAGAGACACGCTGAAAGTCCTGATGGGACCAAAGAACAGAATGAACTGCACATGAAAAAATGGGCTTCTCTTATGCATGATAATTTCTGTGATGGTTGACTAGAAGATAGTAAGTGTTGCATTACCTGCTCATTTCCTAAGACTTAAAAAAGAGTGCTTATTACGTCTGAATGAGAAATAATGCATAGAACATTATAGAAGCATTATATGAATCAATGGCTTGCACTTGCCTGTAATACTCTTTTCACCTCAAAAGAGCCACAGGGGACATTTCAGAGTTAAATAGTGAATGTTACTAGGGACAGAAAGTTTCTGTACAGAGGGAGACTGAGGCTACTGAGGTCAGAAGGAAGACACATAAGAAAAATCAGGAAAGGATCCAAAAACATAGCAATATTATTGAATATTGGATGACTGCCACAGAGGTTGTGTAAATCTGTAACATCGGCTTTGCATATCATGGACCTAATCCTATTGCTGTCACATATGTGCAGTGATTTTCAGGAATGTTAAAGTGGGGGGAAATTTGGCCCAGATTAACATCAAGCTGAAAATGTAAGCAGCAGTCTGAAGAGGTAAAGTCCAGTTCACATCTCAGAGAGAAGAAAAGAACCCAGGCAGTCATTGAAGCAGTTGCTGAGGCTAAAAATTCAGTGGCATACAGGAAGGACTTGGCAATTTCATAAGGGAAAAAGCCCACACAGGGGCAGAGGGTGTGACTGACAGAAAATGCTGTGAAGTATGTTGTGCTGAGCATAACCAATTTCTCACCAATGGAGGGAAAGGTGGAAGGACATAATTTCAATCTACAGCAAGTTATCTAGTATTGACTACTAAGACTGTGGCAGCTTCTCTGAAGCAAATAATAATGGTAATATACAGATACAAAATACCAGAATAGGTTTTAACTAATCCCATGTGGCAATTCTTATGCATTTGGAAACAAAAAAAAGCTTACAGAAGACCAAATGAAGTATAACAAGTGATGAGAGAAATGCACTTCTCAAGTGGACTGCCTATGATTTCACAGGTTATTTTGCAAGAATTAAAGTAAGCTAAAATTTAAGACATTACGATAATTGCTGAAATCAGATAAGTCAAATTCTGTGCTCAGTTACACGAGCTGTTATTTTATTGTTCTCTTCTTGTTGCTTTGTTCTGTGCTACAGGTATGACTGAATGGAAAATTAACCCATCCAGCGAAACTTGCATCTTGTCAACCTTCTCAGTAAATGTTTTACAAACTTTACCGGGAAAAGGAATAGTCACTGCAGGATGCATTTTATGAGGGAAAATAAAGTCTCTTTTTGGAACAGTTCACTGACAGCAGTGGAACCAATTCAGCTGTAGTTCAAATGGGAATCCTTATTGTAAACCAAAACAGCATTCTACCGCCCAAACGCAGCTGAAAGGAACTGTTATATAATACATCGCATCATTACCAGACTGCCTGTGTAACCCTATCTATAGCAACAGCCTTGAATATTGTGGTCCAAATTACCTCTTTTGTTACGTGTGTGCAAAGATTTTTAAGGCTTTAAGTTAGGGAGATATGGCCCAAAATAAGATAAAACTGATGACTTGATCATTTTGCCTCCTTCTGCACAAAACAAATCTGCTCACTGCAAAGCAGCTGCCTTTCAAACGCCTGAACAGCTTAGAAGAGCATACAGTAGTCTAATTCCTCACCAGTGAAGTCAGGCTGTAACCATGGGAGCTGTGAGTGTAAACCTCCGCTGTACGAAAAGGTCCAGACTGATAAAGCAGATGGTTGTACGAGTACATATGTGGCTGTGTATACATAAAGCAAGAAAGTGCATGGCTTAGGGTGGGAGGGAGGGCAGAACAGGCCACCGAAACCTTTACCAGAGCGACTCTGGGTAGGTGAGCTGCCAGCCGTATCCTGGCACTGCAGGGGCCCTGAAGGACACTGCTGAGGTTAGCCTGGGGGCGTCACAGGACGAGGAGGCAGACAGGATGGGAAGGGACAATCCGGTAAAGGAACTTCACCCTGTGCAGGCTGGTTCTGGCATAAGACAGCGATGTTGCCCCTCAGGGGCTCACCAGCCTGAGCTCGGTCTAAACGTCACATATGTTGCACAGAGAAGAGCACAGAAGACAGCTCTTTTGCTCCAGTGACTGGAGCCCAGGAGCTGGCAGCACACATATCTCTAGAGAGGGAAAGAGACAGCCTCCCTTCAATCCTTCTGCCTGGTGTTAGGTCAAGCTTTTCTTCATCCTTTTCCAGGGAAACTGGAACCTTCATTCCTTTCTTTCATTAAAATAAATGAATGTATGATTGATGATCCTGGAGCCTGATATCTCCCACATATTCAAAGAATCTCCCACTGCCAACACAGCACATGCTGATGTGTCACAACGCTAATCTCCAGGCTCCTTTTTAAGGGCGAGAAGCCCATTTCCATGGCGTAGTCAGCCACTGGACTCTTTACTGCTGCGAAGGCACAAACACAGTGGTGATTTTGTAAAGAGCGGTCTTTACCTACCAGGAATCAAGCTGTGGCCTGCCTGCTCATCCCAGTGAGGCTGCTTCGTGACCAGGGAGCAGTGACACAGTGATTTACACAATGGCAGGTGCAACAAAACACAGGCAAAATTGAGGGCAAAATCAACTGAGTGATTAAAACTCTTCCTCTCACCATCCAGGCACACTGGTACACTTTGAGAATGGGCAGTTCCTCCAGAGATTAAGTCCATTTTGGAGAGGGTGCTAACTGAACCCAAACAGAAAACCATTTTGAGCTGGTATTTTCTCATCTCAGACCACACAGGAGCAGAAATGACTTTGCTGAAGCTGAGCCAGGATGAGCAAACATTGATTCTTCTGGTTCAGAATAATAGATCAGGATTTGACATCTTCACCAGGGACCTTCCTGCATGGGAACAGCTTGTTTCTACCAGGGTCTGAACCTCACAACTTCAGCCATTCATCATCTTTCCCATCTGTCTCAGGTCGTACAATTTGCCCAAATGTGCACTGTGATAATGCTTTGCTCTGCAGACCTTTGCAGCAGGCTGTTCACGACAGCAACATTTTCACCTGCCTAAATTGATGCTCCTTGCCAGAGAAACTGTCCAATTTTTTTATTCCTCTGTGTGAAATGTCCTGCGAGACTGTTGAGACCCCTCTGTGTCTGTTCCTTCCAACCCAAGCACCTGGATACACCTCTGACTGCAGCTCAGATCCCGGATGCACATGTGTATGTACACGCACTGTACAGGCACAGGTTAATCAGTGAAGGCAAAGAAGCCTCTAGTCCTTCACCACTGGTGAGCCTGATTTTCCCTTCCCTGCCAAAATACTGTAAATGTCCACTGTTGTGCTGCAGCTTCATTCCAATTTTTCTGCTCAGCAAGGCAGATTTAGGGAGGTAGAGAGAAACAGTCATACAGTAGTACCAGAAATGTAAGTAGTACTGCAGCCCTAGCAGATAAGCAGATAAACAAATTCTTCCCCATCTTGAGGCTCAGCATGTAAAGCCATCCTCATCACAACTGGTCACTGAAAGCTCCTGATAACTTCAGTGCCAGACGACATCTCTGTGAACATCATACTATTTTGCCACATATGGCGTCATCCTTATCCTGAGGCCCAGAGGTGCCCCAGTAGGGCCACACACCTTCCTGGGCTTGCCTTCATCCGTCCATATAGACTTAACTTCTGAGGATGAAGAGGGAAGTCTAAAAACTAGAGGACCACAGTAAAGCACAGGATCAAATCTGTCTAGCTGCCCCAAACCAGAATTATCCTTCTACTCCTTATGTGCTCAGACCTGTGCCTTCTCTATGGCACAAGATGCTACAGTGACCTGTGGGACACCACTGCGAGTTCACCAGAAACCCTACAGTTTTACTTTGACATAAACAATAGCTCACAGGAGTTATAAGGGCTGAAAGTTCTGGAAATGAAGCAACATATTAAATCTGAATGGCTCAGTCCCAGAGGTATCTCCCAGTTAATTACTTCTGGGATATTTCCTTCCTGTTTCCCTACACACATGAGTTTTCTTTTAAGAAATCCCCTCCTCTTCCAGTCAACTTCATTTTACAATGAGAATGAAACAGGAGCGCAAAGCTGAAGAGTGCATGTAACTGGAAAGATCAAAGTATGAGACTTGCTTTAAAAGTTATTTGATATACCATGAATTGCTAATTCAGTAGAGTACCGGCTGGAAAAAGCTAAGCCCTTTACCAGCGAGAGATGGGAAAGAACAATGATGAAATGAGTCAACAACGCAGATCTCCTGGAGAGAAGGCTCCTAGCACAGCAGGGCAACATAAGCAAACACGCTATATATAGAACTGTTCCTTGGGTGAATAGGCAGATCTTGAAGATGACCCCAAACAGAACCCCAGCTCAGACACAAAGAGAACTACATAGGATGGCTGTGTGGTTTGAAGCCTGGGCTGACAGCCAGGAGTTTCCAGTTTCCCTTTTTCCCACTTCAGTTTTACTACTTACACCGACAGCCCCCAGCCTTTGTTGACACACAGGCAATGATACTGAGGAAGTTATGATCCACAGGAAAATTATGCACGGCCCTTTTTGCCAGCCAGCCATGCCAGAGACCCTGGGGATCCTTATCTCAGACTGCATGCTCTTCACAGCAGAGGCTGTATTTTGCTTTGGGCATGTGCCCCCCCAGTGCAAGCAGCCTTCCAAAGCGTGTACCCACTGAACGCTACTGCATTCCCCTGTAGTGTGCTCTCCTGTCCTGTACTAAAGATTAATGTACTCCCCAACAAGGATGAATGTCAGAATTTAAAGTATTAACCTTTTAAACTGAAAAGGAGGTGAGGGTTTTTAATACCTCAGCTATAGGCCTTTAGTTATGCACCTTTTTCTGTTTGTGGCCTAAATTCTCCCCCTGCATCCTGATGTACCATTTTGCTGTAAAAATATTAGATGCTTATATCTACACTAGATCATGGAGGATAGAGAGAGAATATGTAGGAGAGATTTATTTATACAATGGGGCTATAACATTGATGCAAAACATTTGTTTACTTTTTTAGTGGGGAATTCTGTGTTTTAGAAGCAGTGAAATTGGTAATGTAGAGGGATTTAAAATATGCCCCTTGGCAACACAGTTGTTCCATAGAATAGAAATTCTTTTGGATTCAGTTCTGCGCTTTATAAATTTATGATTCATTCTGGACAACAATTCTTAAAAACTATGATATAGTGACAAATTATGAATATTGGGCCAAAGGCTTAGCTTCTTAAGCAATTTTTCCCACAGTCTTCCTCTAGGTTTCATTAAGAAAAAGTTAAGATGGCTCTCAGAATCTATTATTTCTTAATAAACAATACACAGGAGTAGCAGACTTCAAAAAGACAGGTTTGCTATTGTATAATATACCTCAGCTTAGGGAACAATTGAATTTGAGACCAGACATGCTTGCACTGGTTTATATATTTTTGTCCTCTGGATCCTAGATGTGAAATTCTTTGCAAAGTCTCCTTGAGAGCTGAAAGGAGTTGGGTCCAATTTACACCTTTAAAGATCCCTTCAAATGTTTCTCATCTGATTTATTCCTTGTTCTTTCCATACATCTGGAAAAAAGCCAAGTTTGAACAAAATTTAGCCTGTCAGTTCTGAGACAGACGCACATAACTCTCGAGACAAGGACTAGGTAAATGCTATACTCTATCTTTTCTTGGGGGCAGAGGAAGATGTTAGCATTTTTCCAAAACAGTTTGATTCACTTTGCCTAAAAATTGTAAAAAAATAATAACTTGGTATAATGACTTCATAAGAGTCTTTTCCACTGCTTCCTCTTTGTGCTGGTTTTGGCTGGTATAGACTTAACTTTCTTCATGGTAGCTAGGACGGGGCTATGTTTTGGATTTGTGCTGGAAACAGTGTTGATAGTACAGGGATGTTTTCGTTATTGCTGAGCAGTGCTCACACAGTGTCAAGGAATTTTCTGCTTCCCACCCCACCAGCAAGGAAGCTGGCGGTACACAAGAAGTTTGGAGCAGACACAGCTAGGATAGCTGACCCCAACTGACTGAAGGGATATCCCATATCCTGTGACATCATGCTCAGCATATAAAGTAAGAGGGAAGAAGTAGGAAGGGGGGACGTTTGGAGTGATGGTGTTTGTCTTCCCAAGTAACTGTCATGTGTGATGGAGCCCTGCTTTCCTGGAGATGGCTGAACACCTGACTGCCAATGAGAAGTAGTGAATGAATTCCTTGTTTTGCTTTGCTTGTATGCTTGGCTTTTGCTTTACCTATTAAACTGTCTTTATCTCAACTCACGAGGTTTCTCACGTCTACTCTTCTAATTCTCTCCCCCATCCCACCGGTGGAGAGTGAGCGAGCAGCTGTGTGGTGCTTAGTTGCCAGCCAGGTTTAAACCACAACACCCCCACTTCAGTAAAGCTCATTTCCACTCCAAGAAAGGTCTTCTGTTCACACCCCTGCATAAGAGACAGTATTACTGATGAAACAAATAGAGGCTGCTTACTTTCTGGGTGTCTTTCATAAAGGCTTACTTTGGCCCTTTTTTCTCTTCTCAGCTGCACAAAACATGTAGGAAAATAGTTCTCTGAGATTTCCATCTAGTTCAAAAGTTTTCTAGGTGAAACTGAAAAACAGGGTTAGGAAAGATAGCCTGTTAACTCGGCTGAAAAAAAAAAAGCACAAACCCAATCTTCTTTTACTTCATACCAAGAATACATATCAGAGAGAATTTGCCTGAAGAAATTAAAGTGACCGAGGGTAGAAGATTAACCACAGCACACACGTAACCTAGCCATGTTTTTAAGCACAGGGAACAAGATGATGAGGGCCTCCAAGTCGACACTCCCTGCTGTATTTCTGCAATTTCTGACATGGACAGATGTACTGCTGATATTAAGCCCAAAATCAGCATTCTCCTTCACAGACTTGTCTCATTCAGCTTAAGATTTTTTAAAGAGATTATCAGTTTAGGTCTAAATATTTTACCCAAGGCTGAAATTCATAGTGAAGGTCTCATCCTTGGTGCTGGAATGCCTTCATGATTTCAAAACAAAATTATTTCCATTTATTTCAGTGCAAAGAAAGGCAATGAAACCTAAGGATGTGGCGATATCTTCTTGCATGACTCAAAACTAGCTTCACTTTTTTATTCCAATTGAAATGTTTCAAGCCACTGGAACATATTGTAGTCTGGTTCTTTTGTGCATTTGGGATTAAAAATAGCCAAGATACTTCATTTTTAAAATAGTCTTCTATATTGTAGAGCTAATTTTTTCCTCCTAATAAAAAGTTAATTAAAGTCTTCTGGATACAGTTGGATTCATTTCACAATGCAGAACAGCACATGAAGCACAGCTCTACCACAACAAAATCTGTTCCTTTGTTGTTTTTTTTTCTTTTGGCTTGGTTTGCTTTAGCAAGGGAAATTTCATCATGCGAAATGTGTGATAAGATAAATTCTGTGCTCAGTCCTCCCCACTCTTCCCCATTCAGCCACATTAATTTCAAAGAAGTGTCCCCATTCCACAAGGATGTTCCTTTCAAGCAAGCCAAACCTTCTGCTTTGGCACAATCCCACTAGAAAACTGGGTGATGAAGCCTAGAGCTGCACTCTGATCTCATACAGTTTGTTGCTTTGAGATATTCAAGACAGCTGTCCTATGCTCCCAAAAAACTGACTTGGCAGAGAAAAAGGAGACACGTCGTACCTCTGCCATCTCCCAGGCTGATTCTCTCCCGCTGACCTGACTCACAAAAAGACTCTCCATGTACAGAGGTGCAGCCCAAAGTCCATTCAACCCGTGGCTGCTGTTAAAAGATGTCATGGAATGTGCTTGACACCATTTGCAACCTGCACAGGTAGACAGCAACTTTGCAACAAGTTTCACTGAGTGCACCAACCAAACTCTCCACTAGCATGTGCAAAAGAGCATTCTTCAGTGTCAAATTCATCACCTAACAGAGCAAAAATTGAGGTGCCCCAGTGTAAAGCACAGAGAAATGTGTATGCAAGAGATAGAAGGTGTACACCTTATTTGACACCTATCAGCATTAGTGTCATAACCGAAGCATCACCATAGCCCAGTGACTAGTCTGTTGAGTACTTATAGTGTGACCTTCATTTTTTCACTCTCAGATCTCAAAGGGACTTACAAAGAGAAGGGAAAGTCTTTTTAAGATATCAAGATATTTTACAGAAGAGGAAACTGATGCCTGCTGAGATAATGCAAAAAAGGTGAGCAATTTAGGCAGAAATATGATGGCATAGCTCTGAGCAGCTGGTGAATCTCTGGAAGAGCAGTATTGTGTTCTAACTGTTTTGAAACTAGAAGTAGGAAACAGAAGAAAGTTCCTTTTTTTTTTTTCCCTCAGTAAACCCACCGTAGGTCAATCTGTGCTTTCAGTAACAAGGAAAAAAAAAGAGAAAGATCATCTGGTTCTTCATCAGCTGTGGAGTACATACTCTACCAGTTAACTGTCATTTCCTAACTCTTCAAAGGATTTAGTACTCTCTTATTCACCCCATCCAAAACAGAACAACGAGGCCTGTAGAGACCAGAATTATTCAACTACATAGTACAGTTTCCTCAATAAAAAACAGCTGGTACTGCACAAAACAACAGCAGCGCCATGGACTATGTGCAGTCCTGTGTTCTCAGTAGTAAGAACCACATTGCTTTAAGGAGAATGCAAATCAGCATGAGCCATGACATGAGAAAAATAGATAATTAAGACACAGCCCCCTGCAACCTTCTACATATCTTTTGCTGAGTTGTAATTCTAGTGTGAACAGTTGCACAGATTTAATTAGAAAATGACAGGGCATTACTGCTAGAGAGGCAGCTGGCATAAAGCATTTCAAGATGCCTTGGACAAAAGACAGTCAAAAACTCTCATTTGCAGAAACACTGTAAATGCAAGTTTCATCATTTTTACAGAGCCAGAATGAGTATTTTATTTAATTAAATCCTGTGATAGAGATACCACATTGTTTGTCCCAGCCTTAAAAATAAGCTACTAACAAGATCTGATCAGAGGCTCTCCTCTCTCACCATTTTTTCCTAAGAATATCTTGTGACAGTTTAATTTCTGCAAGAACACATGTGCTTTTAGTCATCTGTTTGCTCACATCCTCAAGTTTGGTAGATGGATCAGCTGGCTAGGAAACCCTAAACTAAATGACAGCTTGGGTTTTTCTTGTATATACCTTCTTCAGAGGCATTTTCACATTTCAGCTTTAAAACAACTGTATACTTACAGGGGGAAAGGGGGGGGGGGATGACAAGAATGTTCCAGGTAGCTGAAGCATTAGCAGAGACACATCTGAAGCGTGGTGGGCTAGGAAAGGTTATCTACACCCTAAAGAGAAACGTCATTTTTAATGTGAGATTAATGGAGGCCAAGCAAACTCATCTGGAGCATGGAGATGAAAAACATCGAACACCTTGAGTAAACAGTGATGTCATCAAGTGGCCAGATGAGATCTGCCAAGCGTCATTCTGAGGCCACTGGCGGTCATGAGATGACAAAAATCCAAATGAAACCTGAAGGTCACTTATCCTTGTCTCTGCAGCAAGAGAAATTATGCAAGGAGAGAATATTACAGGAGTATTTTGCATGTGTAGCTACTCGGACACTAATTATGGATAAGGCTATTGCTTCCAAAAACAGCTAGCTCCAGTGCCCTGCTGTGACTGGCAAAGGAGAGAGTTTGTTCTGCAGATGTAATGGTTGCAGCTTGGTATCACAATGTCAACACTCAGGGTTTCTCTGAGCAGAAAGCCAGCCTTCTGATCACGTGAGATACTCCAGTTCTCTTTTTGGACTACAAGAAACCACCTCTACTGTTGAGACCAGACCCTGACCTGGACAGCTACATTCCACCTTCAGTGGGTAGCCTGGCCTCTGGTCCCTATTCATCCAAACCACCACAGTCTGGGACTCAGATAAAAGGTTTCCATTTATTCGTATCTCTGCTATGAGAGGTAGGTTTAGTTTGGTGTCACAAAACCTCACCAGTTTTCGTTTTGTTCCGGTAGTTCAGCCACAGAATGGCTCATGCCAGTGTGCCTTTATAAGTAAACCTGAGTGATTGCATGGGTAAGATGGTAAAACTCTAATTTTAGATAATTTCTGTTTATAAAACACATATGAAACTGGCAATGGCCTTTTACAGAAATGAGGCTAATTTTGGCTACTGAAGTGGTAGAGCTTGTCAAAAGGAGCTTGTCAAAAGGAGCTTGAGGATCTCACATTTCTGATGTTCTGAAATGGGACCTATAGTCTCTGCTTTTTACACTAACCTTAACAGGCTTTTCAAACTGCAGAGTATGTAACAATTGTTTTCTCTTCTTTACTTGTATCAAAAATAATTAATGATGTATTCTTTTCAATTGGCTGCCATGTAGACAACCCTATTGCAGTTTTATCTTTAAGTAAGATCGCTCAGAAGAAACTCATCAAGATTCAATTATCCATTAAAAAGCAGAAAATTTTATAAAAGCAAAATGAAGAGGCAAGGGTCAGAATCCTTCTGAGTAAGAAGTCCAGTGTAGTCAGCAGAATTATGCCACAAAACTGTCCCCTCTTTAGAAAAGTTGCTTTATTCTGTAAGATGCTTTCCAGCACATGTAGGAGAAAAGTTGCTTTTGGTGGTTTTTAACCAGTGTAGAGGTCATCTTTCTTGTGGCAGGCCCTCGGGACTCTGGTCAGCCACAGCTTTGCAACCAAAACTACCCTATGGTTAGATGACATAAATACCAAGCTTTATAAAAAGAAAAGCAGAAACAAGCTTTAGGAGCAGGGCTTAGCTTTTCTATAATTACTCACCTAAGTATGGTGCAGTTATTTCTAATACATAGAAGACAGACTTCAACAAATATATGTAGGAACTTGTAAATCATCAGACTAAACATTTTAAAAAATTATTCCCTGACAAAATTTTGGTTTTGTCATTCTCTCTGGCTATAAAAAAAAATATCTCCTGCTTCTCGGAGATAGCTTCTCTACCTCCTGACGGGTTCTTTCACAACACTGTTGACTCAGTACCACAGAAATGCCTATAAATACTCAGATCTGTTTAGCATGCGTAGATGGGTTTTCATCTGTAGGGCTCAACATGCTCAGTAAAGGAAGGAAGGAACAGATTTTCGTCATCTAGATGGGGAAGATTCTTATCACACAAAAGATTTTTCTATCAATTCAACAGCTTTTACTGCAGCTAGCTCCTGCCTCCTCTGCTGAAGGGTACCGCTTATGATAGCAGCCTGTTTGTGTAGCAAGGCACTGTTTACCACAAGCGAGGGCACTGCTCTTCAGTCAAGTGTAACTTGTCTAAGCTGACACAAGCCTGCAGCAAAGCCAAGTAGATGGATTCTTGAGATCGGCAGCAAAAATGCCCAGAGTCTAAGAAAGATTTTAAAATGAGATTTTGGTGAATATTCAATTGGCTGTTGAACTAAGAGAGCAGTTAAATAAAAAGAACAGATTAGACTGTGATGTCCAGGGCGGGGAAATGAGATCTCCCTTTCCCACTGTAACAGAGAAATTGAGTAGATTACAGTACATATGAAAGGCAACAGCTTAAAAACTACTAAAAAGAAATTATTTCCTCACATCTTTACTGCTTCCGTGTCTCTGCAGAGCCAGGTTTGGTGAATCTTCGGACCTAGTTAGATTCCTGTTGAAGGAGTTAGGAACCGAGATAAAGGCATTTTCAGTACAACTTTTTTACTTACAGAGATCCTGCTTAACTGAGGAGAGGAACAGTGAGAACTACTAGTATGTTTCTTCCAATAGAAATAGCTTCATAATGCCTCACTTATTCACCACAAGCACACAGCCCTCTTTCGGCTTCCATCTCTGTTTAACGTATCTGTTTATTATACTGTTTCCTCAGCTGCATCAGCACCAGGTTTTTCCCAGCACTGGGAAACTGAAGAAGAGAAATTCCTTAGCTTTAAGTCCACCTTCCTTCAGTGATTGACCTGGCTGAATTATAGCTAAGCTGGTACCAGACGAAGCCTTGGGTCATGACACAGACTTGTTCAGCTGGCATGCTTTGACAACAAGTGTGCAATTTCTATATATCCCATCGGTTCTAGTTCACAATCTTCTTCATTTACTTTCTCTCCTACCAGTGACAGCAAGAATTACCACTTTATCTTCCCAGACTTGATATTTTTACCCACCCTCCAGGAAGACACTGTCATCCAAAGCCATCCAAAGAGTAAAAAGAGAACTGCAAGAAGTATTTACCAACTTCTACAGAATGCAAAGCATTGAACTGCTTAACATTGCTTTAGCTCACCAATGTTATTTTATCACCAACCAGGGCCAATATCTGTCATGGAGTATTTGGAAAAGAGTTGTCATTCATAAGATTAGTCACCGTAAGCTACAGAGGGACTCTAGATGATAAGCTGTGGTGATGGAATGATACTGGTTTATCCTGTTTTATCCCAACAGGCTGATAAAACAAAGTTCATTGGATAGTCTAGCTCTCAGACAGCCTGGTGCTTGCTTCCCAGTCAGCAGTCTTCATTTCCAGGTTTTCACAAAAGGAGCCTTCTGCAGATGAAGTACAATGTCCCTAATGTTTGAGAGCCACTATGCCACGGCTAGAAGCTAGAGGAGAGGGTGACCATACAGTGAGCTACTGCATGAGCTGCACAGGGTACTGCTTTAGCAACACAGAGTGGAGTTCGATCACCTCAGGCTACAGAGCAGGCATGCGGCAGCTGAGCCTGTTAGAATTGAAATATGTCAGTCTACTATACAGACATGGGTAGGACTCCAGGCAGACCAAATTAACACTAAAGTGAAGGTGCCACACTAGCAATTACCCCTTTTCTTCATCTGTAAATTGTATAGGACTAACACATCAGTACTTTACAGTGGGGCTACCAGTATTAATGCATTAATGTTCATAAGTGCTCAGCCGCTGCAGAAATTATATCTTTTCTGTAGCTGAAAAATAGCACACAGTCAAGTGTCTTGTAGACTAACTAGCTAGCCAGTGCCAGATGCTGGAGGGGAAAAGAGATTGGTGCTAGACAAGGAGGGTTTATTTCTTGCATAGTAATTTCTTTAGATCAATCATTTCCTTAGTCATGTCAGGTGAATTTAGCCCAGTTATATATTTGGTGTTGAAAGGCTGTGGCTTTTGTCTCCATTGTCTCAGTTTTGGTACACAGGGATAATGAACTTCACTGACAGTACATGTATTCATTGACATTGTCTGCTGTTGGCCATGGGAGTCAACCCGATTTCTTTATCCTCCTTTTTTGGAAACTTTCAAACAGCGATGAGGAAAGGAAGCTGACGCTCAGTAAGCATTTTAAAAATCATTCCCTCCCCTCTCCCACCCCAAAGAAACAGCAGAAAAATTATACTTTGCCTAAGTCCTCAAATAGCTTTGATTTTGCTCAGATTTTATGAAGGAGCTTCATCACAACAGAAGTAGAACCAGTTTATATTCTTTCCTTTTTTCTAAGGCATTGAAAATACTAACACTGGCTCTGCCTGAGTAGCATTAAATGTCAGTATCTCATCATTTCAGCCAAGTGCAATGCTGACTTTAACAGCAGGCTACAGTTGCAAAAGTGACTCTGTGAAAGTGATATTGGGTTACTTTATGTTGACTCTTTGTTATTCCTCGCAGAAAAGATACGGGTAGAGGCAGTTTATTCTTATTTTTTTAGCTGCCAGTGTTCTGGTATTAAAAATATTGGAAATTCTACCAGAAAGTAACTAAGAGAGATCAGCTGACAACCTGATGAAGGCGGCAAACAAGTGCTAACTGATCTTCCTGTAGCAGGAGTGGCTGGTTGTCACCAAAAGAAGAAAAACTTCTCAGCAGCTCAGTTTTCTCCTCATCATACCAAAAACTGGCAACACACAAACCAAAACCTCAAATTCTGTCAATGCCACCCTCCCCAGTTAACTGATGTTTAGAAGGATACCTTTTAATCAGCTTTAGAAGCGCTGCCTTTCACTTTACTCATCATCCTTTTCGTTTTGACAGAGGAAGTCAGGACAAGCAGCCTTCACTCTGTGTGCTGTTTGTAAAGCACCTTCACACCCATGTTAGGGTTTCATTTCACTGCAGTTTCCTGGAGAAAAAGAGAACACACAAGGCTTCAGATTAAAGGATTGCCCACTCACCACTACACAAACTAAGATGCAATAAAAAGATACGAGGCCGCCACCATCACATGCACCCCTCCCCAGCAGAAGGCACATCAGGCACAAACAGCCTTGGTGTAAGTGGGTTCAGGTGGAGGCTTTTATGTTGTTAGCTGTGAAGACGAGGGCTGCTCGCAAGTATTTGAAAGTGAGCCGATCACCCTCAAAGATCATGGCCATTGCTTTCTTCTGCTAAGTAAAACAGCAAAGAGAAAGGAAGTTAATCTGGAATGAAAATATTTGGTGGGGAAGCTTCCTTAAATAGCCTATTTACCCAAAAGGGCACTGTTAAATATTTTTAAGCTAGCACCAGGTAATTAAACAATTAAAGGTTGCAGAACTTGCCCTGAATATAGGGTCAGGTGCTGAAAGACTCTTTTGTAAATGAGGTAAACTGCTGTGGCTAGACAGAAAGCAAACTACATGCATGATCACAAGCCCTCAAAAACCAGTCCCACGTAAAAGACTTTTAGAAAAGCAGAAAAAAAACAGGGAGCCGTTCAGTTTTCAAATCAGTTGGGAATAAATTCTCTTGCTTTTGAACACTTTTTTTCCTGCCAATAGCAACAAGATGAAAACGAAAGGCCTCTTTAAAACAGTTATTTCAGATTTGCATAGCGCAGACCTACCATGCTAGGTGAGATCAAAAGCATTACTCCACATGATACTTACTCATCAAGGTGGCTGGAAAACAGAATGAGAAAACCCAAGACCAAGTTACACACCTTGAGAAAGACAATGACGATCTTTTAAAACCATGGTCAGAAACAGCCCATTTTGTCACTCAGTTTGGGTGCAAGAGCAAAGAGAAAAAGAAATCAACAACAACCTGAACTCCTAAATGAGCAAGTCCGATTATCCATGCCTTAGTGCTCTGCTTAACCTGAGGACCTTGGAGACAGGCAACAGGAAATATTCAACAAATACAAGTGCTGGGTTGGGATAACTGGCCACTCTGCTGGAAAGAACGGAAAAGCAAAACACAGCAGCTGTATTGAAAGAACTCACCTGTACACGCTGGCGACAACTACAGACGCCTTAGCACCCCATGGCAGCAGGAATTAAGACTGTATAGGAAGTGCTTCTTGTCTCATGAAGAAGTTCACAGTATTTCCAATCTGAATAAACTGTAATAGCACCAAACACTGTTCATGCACCATAATTATTATTAAAACATTTTCTATCTGAATCACCAAAACATTTCATTTTGATACCCTTTACATACTTCAATGAGATCTTGAGAGTGCAGTTTTTAAAAAACTGCATCTTGCTTACCTTTTAAAAAAACTAGTCATTTTGCATTTGAAAATCATATTTTTTTAGCTTTGAAAACTGCATTTTGACGCAATTCTTCCTGTAATGTGAGTCATGAACAGTTGAAAGTGACTCTTTCAAAGTTTTTACAAGAACTTAGGGGCTTTCCAGCAAACCAAAACATTTAAACCAGGCCCACTCTGGAGAGAAGGTGGTTGCCTGCCATCACTGTCATCCATATCGCCCCTTTTAACGAGACCATCCTCAGGGCAGAGGATATTCTCCTTTCTATTTATGCAAGATCCTGTCTAAATAAAGGCTTCTTGTACCAGCTGTTTCTAAAGCAGCACAGCCTTGCCTACCTCTGATTTCCTTATCTAAGCTAATGTCCTGTGCTTTCTAGGACTGCAACTAAGCCCCACAAGGGCAGGCAGAGGCCTTCCTTCTGTGCAGCTCACCGAACAGAGTTTGTTCTGCAGGGTCTTTTGTGCTGGACCTTGAAATCCTGTCCACTCTGCCCAAATGCTAATAATCCCATGGTGTTTTTCAGAGTTATCGGGGTTGTCCTTAAACAAAATCTCACTTCATTTTCCCTTTTTAGGCAGAAAGCCCAGAGTTAATTGGATGCATTCTCTCTCTTCTTCAGTGACTAAATGTAATGCTGATGTGTGCATATAATGTGGGAATCACGTTAATCATAGACACACAGATTTCAAAGCCAAGAGTGCTGGTTGTGATGACCTAGTCTGATCCGCAGTGTAACACCAGGCATAGAATTTCTGCCAGTGATTCCTGCCTCAAGCCCATGATTTTGCACCTCAGTTCCCATCTGTATAAACCGAGTTGCAGCTTCCAGACACAGGGTTTGTTATGCCTCTCTCTGCTGCATAAAAAGAGTTCTTTGTTCCCAGAAAACTTTTACCACACTAAAGTCTTGTGGGCTCTGACCAAGCCACCTCTTCACCTTCTCTTTGCTAAAATGAATAGATTAAGCCTTTTGTATCTCTACCCCTAAGGTAAGGTTTCCAGGCTTTGAATTGTTCTATAAAAAGACCACATAGGCCTGCGCTTTTGTTATCTCACAGAAATCTTGATGAGGCTCCTGCAGTACAGGCTCTTCAAAGGTCATGCAGTTAATCATTCAGAAGTTAGTCATTTCAGCCCTCCAGTTGGATCCACCACCTTTGCTTTGTCCCTGAGATTATGTGTTATGATTTTAGTTCCATCATCACCTGGTATTTCTTATTTTGTCCAACAGAATATCTCTGTGCACAAAGTAAGTTTTAAATGGGTCTTAGCTGCTGCCCATAAGCAGGCTTTTGGGCCCACATTCAGAGCAAGAGCTCAGAAACTTCATACACACTCATAAAAAACACAGGGCTTAAAAAAAAAAGCGGTAATCAGTAAGAAAGATTTCAGCAATTAGGTGGGGTATGGCATGTAGTCTTGGCTGTTCTGTTTTAGACTTAGCCTTTTCATTTATCTGTTATTGCTGACTTGGTGCTTTAAAAAGCAAACTTGGCTGCGAGACCTGCTCCCAGTACTTCCCGTTACCCTACTTGACCTGCCATACTTGTATGCACATCAAATGCCAGCTCACCAAATGCGCTGTTCCTGTAATTACTAGCAAAAACGCATGTAATGCATGTCAAACTTGTCCCAATTTTCACAGCAAGTTTCCCAGGTTTTACAGCGATCTGATGTGACAGAGAGATCTCAAGTAGTTCACAAATATAAAAAAATACTAACATTCCCAATGGATTCATCAGGAAACTATTAAATAGTGCAGAATGCCCTTTGCTCTAGTATCTTAGTATCTATCTTGGATGGATATATACAGATATACACACACACAACTCCAGTTTTCAAAATTCTGGCACATAATTGCATTGTGAAAGTCACTAATTTTAAAAGAGCAAGTGAGATTTGGAGAGTTTAACAGAGATGCTTAAGTGCCATGTAAGTCCTTTAAGATGTCCAAGTTATAAAGCAATCCATAAGAGCTGCATGATATCACAGGGAAACCATCAACAAAACTGTTATATGAATTGCTCTAATCAAGCCAATGAGAATTGAAGGCTCACTTTAGAGAATAAATGTCAAGTGTTTGCTTTTCAATGTTTCTGCAGGTTTTTTCATTTGCCAATTTCAATCATGGTTTCCATCTTTTTCTTAATAAATCAAAAGGTTATTTGTCCAAAACCCCTTTGCAATATGCAGCTGCTTTTACGTGTTTATATTTACCATTTTTGTATTTTTAAAAACTGGGAGCAGGAGGAGAACAGAGGACCTTGGCAAACAGAGCAAGCAGAAGAGTATCAAAATTTTTCACTAAAATTTGTTTTTCGAAAATAACTTTTTCAACAAAATCTGTTTGTACGAAACACTGCTCTTTTTTTCATTTTACCATTGAAAAGCCATCAAGTATAAACACAGCAAGTCGTGCATTTTTAAACTGTTATTTTGGGCTATCTGCAGACTCCAAAAATATTTTAAGGTTATTTTCACAGACAGTAAGACTAGACACTTCTCTTTTTCTTTTCTATAAATGCTGAGAGTCTCGAGCCCCATTTAGTGGTAATAGATTGTCTAGATTTTTGACATACATTTGGCACTATTAATATTTACTCTAAGTATAACATTTTCATGCAAAGGTCTGAGACACACAATCCATTGCCCAACTCCATACTGAGTGTGAGGTAATGCCTCTATCCACTGGTCAGGAAGAAACCTAGGAACCAGAAAGCTGCTTTTTCAGCAGAGTTGAGTCGGTGTTTTCGTTTTCAACATGCTGTGCACTAAACATCACTAAAGCCTTTTCACTAATTCTGATCTTGTGATTTCTGCCATTGACAAGCAGAAGCAGAACCCAGCAGAACAAAGTGATGTAGCATTAGAGTATTGTTTCAAAAGCAACATCTAAACGGGACGGCTGCTCCATTGTCTGGCTCTTTAAACCCAGCCTAGGATTTTCCTTATGGGACAATGCTCCAGCAAAATAAATAAAACGGCTGTAGTCTGAACTCCAAAGCCCTCTATAAGATGTTATTGTGTTCCAGGTTCAGCAATAATAGGAGAGACATCACATTACAGCAGATGTACACTTCTGGTCTTTAGGAAAGATCAAAGCTTGCCTTGTCTGCAATAACTTGGGATAGATGCAAGATGGCTTGAGCCAGCATGGCCTAAAATACGGTAGGGGAAAATGTCCTCAACATTACATGAGCTAATTTATATCCCAATTTCTCCTTACTGCCTCACCGACTGAAAAGCCTGAAAAACCGCATACTTTCACGGCAGCTGGTAAGTACCTCGATGGTGGGGGGAAACTGCAAGTGGAGGAGGAAGCACCATAGCAGGGCTTATACCTCTAGGGGACTCTGGAAAACAGAGAGAGCAGAGAGGCCACACGTTCAGGCTGAAATGCTTTAAAAAGGGCTTAATTAGCAGAAGGCACGTTCTCTGCATTTTCTACACATCAGCCTCAAAACCAAACACTCCACTAAATCTTGACCATTGCTCTTACAAAATGGCACTACTCGGGCAGAGGCAGCCAAGCCAAGTGGAGCAGCCATCACCAGGTGCCAGATTCTCCCCCGTGGAAATCTTTGTGTAGGTCACTGGTCCTGGCTCTCCATTACCTCCAAACAACGCCTACGTACATTTGAGGTAGGGGGCCTGGTATTTCCCTCATCTTCTTTGCATCTTCTGCCACGAGCTCTGACAGAAGTTGAAGGAGATGAAGGCTCATACTAACTTTATCCTATCCTGAGGATGAAGTCCAGGTCATGCCTCGAGGTCCTTTCCCCCTGCCCTTACAGCAGGTAGGGCCGTGTGGTGGCCGGTGGAGCCGAGCTGCTGGGTTTGCCCACAGCCTCCCAGGGTTGGCACAACAAGGTTGTAACAGGCTGGACACCACCAGAGCATGTACTGTCTGAGAGTCTCAGTGCCCTTTAAAATGTCACAATACAGCCTTCGGAAACAACCCTTAACTTCTGAATTGCCTCAGCTTGAGGATATTGGCTTTTAGACATGGAGGTGTTCGCAGAGCTCAGCACACACACGGCCCCCAGCCAGATATCGCTCCCCTGAAGGGATGGTCCCAGTGCCTGCCGGGCTGCAGCACTCCCACAAAAGCTGCAACCCCAGGACAGTCAGTGCTCAGGACGCTGGGGGGAGTCATAGCCTGAGGCCAAGGAGTGGGGGGCTGCCAGGGAAGCTGTGGACTGGCTGCCTGGCTGCAGACAGGAAGCAAGGAGGTCCTGGAGGGGGTTCCTGAGGGCTGCCAACTTCCCTACAGGAAACCTTGGCTGCATTTTCTGCTGTGCTACATGATGTGTGGGCTGTAAATCCAGATGTTAACACAGGAGCAGTGTGTGCTCCTATAGAGACAGAGGAAGGACTCATCCTTTTCTTCCTCATTAGGGACAGTAATGCCCCTGGAAAGTCAAGCACAGGATGATTGTGGCCTGCTCAAAGACACTGAACTGTTAAGCAGACACATGATATAACCCTCACTTTTGCTCCTTTTGCCTCCAGTCTGTTCCAGTCACAGTCAGGGGCTGATCTCACACAGAGTGCTGGTCCTGCCTCACTGGGCAGATAACGTAGGTTAGCAGACACGTGAGGTCTGGTTGCCTCATATGTCTTCAGCTGATTCCTTTCAAAACAGACTAGTTACACTAGTGTAAAGACACAAAAAATAGTATGTAGTGCAGTGTATCCTTCCAAAGTATAAGAACCCCCTGCTGCCCTGCTGCTCTCTGGTGAATACTTATAAAACATCAAATGTGTTCCTCATGCAGTATTAGATAATCAGCCATGGCCCCTTCAACTGAAAAACACTGCATATTGCAGTCATCCTGCCATAGATTAGAGATGATATTTCATCCAGCTCAACACACCAAACATCCCAGTCTTGCTTTAATGCCTAACTGCAGCCACAGACAGAGCTATTTGCAGAAGAGTGAAAGTAACTATTATTATTATTATTGTAAATGCTATTTCTGCTGTAGTATCCTTTGGGGTTCCAGTGACAAAAAAACCTTTGCTGTGCTAGATGCCATACAAAACCAGAGCTAAATGCTGAGCTTTGCTCCTCTACAAAAAGCCATGTTCAAATTCTATGAAGTACAGTTAAACAAACAGGACCATTTGGGTCTACAAAGACCCAGTGTTTTGATCTGGCAACACGAAATGGTTCAAGAGGATGATACAGGAAAGCACCTAAATGCTGGAGGGGGGCAGGGAATGGGACAAGACAAAAAGAGAGCTGATGGCAAGCAGCTGAAGCTAGTCCACACTAAACACAGAATTTGTATTCGTGGCGATACACAAAAGTGACTGTGGAAATGCAGTGAAATTTTGGGATCACATTTCTCCGGTTTTCACCTATCCAGCCTTCTCATGAACCTCCTAAGAGCAATAATTCTACAAGTCCCTAGACAGTCATTTCTCAACCATCCTTACAGCTAGAAAGAGTTTTGGTGGTTTTTTTCTTCCTTTCTTAAAGATCTAACACATCTTCTTTGCTGAACTTAGGCCAATTTCTTCTTGCCTTACCCCATCTTGACCTGTAGAATTGACAATTGTCCCATCTGTAACACCCTTAGAAGTGTCTGAAGACTATCATATTTCCCACTTCTGTTCCTGCCATGTTCTCTTTCCTAGACTAAACAAAACTGATTCCCTCAGCCTTTACTCACAGTTTATGTTTTCTAAGCCTCGTGTCACTCTTGGTGCTCCAATAGTGACTGTTTCATGTCCATCTATATCTTACTGACAGTGTAGTACGTCCAATAGAGAGATCTGTTAGGGTGTGCAATACACTTACAAAGAAGGGAGAGCATTTGTATTGTACGAAATACAAAAAATTAAATATCAGTCGTGGAGTATAAGAGGGAGTTATTCCATTTGCCAGAGATTGATTAGGTGAGACCAAATATATTGTTTCTAGCTTTGATTTATGCTGGAGTGGAAGCAGATGAAAGAGGCTGCAGCATTGACTGTTTCATCAACTCATTATTTCACAAAGAAGTCATTAGCAAGACAGCTCTTTGCCTGTATCTGGAAAGCAGTCAGCACCGTATCAGTGGAAAAGCTGAAGTGAAGAAGCTTGTGGCTTACAAGCTTTAGCGGCACTAAACTGCTTTTGTCTAATGCTGATGGACAAGCAGCATGATGGTACCAGATCACCAGCACACACAGACCCCCCGTGAAGCAAGGGTACAGCAAAACAGCAGGTCCATCCTGTGCAAAGGAGCATGGTGGAAAAACCCTTCAAGGTGGTGCGTGCTGTGCTGTCTCTGGAACAGGAGACAGTACTGCTGTATCCCACAACTTTGTATCAAAATAAACAAACACAAACCCCTCCTCTGTCATGCTGTCTTTTAGGTCAACAGAGGACGCCCCTTGTGCAGCTTTTCAGCCTCATCTATCATTAACCCTGGTTTAGTTTATGTTTGGAGGGTAGGATGAATCAGAAAGGCTTCTTGCAGAATGGAGCCCTTGTGGCATATTTATCAGCCAGCCCAAAGCTCATCAAAATCACTTATTTTTGTCTGGGCTCTGAGCTGAGTTTTTTATTCGGCACTGTCTCACACAGTGGTGGACCCTAGCTGCAGAAGTAGCCTACTCTTCTCTCTTATTTTCCCTTTCCAGAAAAAACACAGGGATGCACCCAGCTCTGCGCCATTCTGCTGTAGAAGTTCACTGGGTCCCTTTGCTGAGGCCATCCATCAGCATCAGCTTTCGGGAGCAAAGCCTGAAAATCTTTCACAGAACAAGCTGTAAGAGTGTGAGAAATTGGGGAGGGGAGGAGAGGAGAGAGTGTTTTTCCTCTATGTCCTAAAGGAAAGTTCAAGCCCACAGTTTGTTTATCATTTGATTTTATTCAACCTTTACTATGGGAAATAAGGAAGGCGAAAGCCAGGATCGCCTGGAATGGGCTCAAGTCCAAACTATGCTGCTGAGAAAAGGAAGAATAGCCAGAATAGCCACATGTACAAACAACTAATTCCGCCAATTCTTTACTTGACCACACCACTCCCCACCCTGTACACCTCAATTACTGCCTCACCCACTTAAAACTAGGGATTATGCTGTGCTTCTCCAGTACTCCCATGGGCTCACAGGCTGATTCTCTGCTCCCCTGTTCCTTTAATCATTTACACCAATGCCAAGAGTGAGTAGAAAACTATCAGGTCAAGAGCCAGAGCTTCAGCTAACAGAAATCAGATAACCAGCATCTGTGTTAGCAAGGGGCTCTCCCCTATTGCGCACTACTTCATGGGATGAGATATAAGGAAGAGACCCCCATGATTCTTCTCTAAACCCACCTCGGTTGGTCTAGACCTGTACCAGCACTTTCCTGAATGTCCCTTCACCTTAACTCGCAACACCCTTTTTCTCACTGACTCCTCTCTGCAGCTGCTGCCATCTCCAGAAGCATTTGTAAGAGGCCTTCTGCCCCCTCAAATCTTCACCCCACAGAAGACTGCTTCCTAATGTTTCCTCTTTTGTGTGTGTGGCAGGGGGAGGAGGGCATTCTTCAGGTTCTCTTCCTGCTTTGATCTCATGCTATGGAAGAACGTCAGACGTATCATTTGCTGGGGGTGAGGGAAATCTGTGCAGGACAAGATTGCATGTTGAGCATCCTATTGTGGCCCAGCCACCTTTGCTAACCTAGATCCTAAGAGATTTTTTTTTTTTTAAAGCAAAAAAAAGGGGATGGGGACATTAATTAAAATCACAACTTAAGTAATAATACAATCACAAAATAGATATGTCTATTCTTCTGGAATCTTTGGTCTTAAGCATTTACAGATGGAAAATATGGACACCCTTCTGCATATTATTTTTCCCAGTGCATTTTACTTGGCAGCTCAAAACCTTATAGCAGGAAGATGGTTGTAGAATTTCAGGGATCAGTTCAAAGCCTTGTGCTGTGGCAGATCGTCTGGTGTTTGACCTACACACAAATTGAAAGCCTTGGGAAGAACACCACCCTGGGATTTAAGATCCTTTAAAATCAAGACCTGTGTGAGCACTGTGCACGTACACATTACACCTAAAACGCACACAGGAGCTCAGGTCCTAAGAGGAATTAGGACCCCAGCTGATACCATCCACACACAACAGGAGCAACAAGCTGAAGTTCCTATATGCACCCTGCTCACTGACCAAATGCAAGCCTAAGTTACAGCTCAGGTTAATGACTTGACATATATCAGGCCTTTCACTGAGGTTGGAGCAATTAATACAGCAATTAACATGTTAGGCAGTCTGAAGCATACATAGTTCTGGCAGCTCAGCAGGTCCAAGGTAACCAGGTAAACGATGATAACTTTACCAGCTGTCTGAGCCAGAAGGTGCCTCAGTCTCACTCCACAGGGATGGATTGGAAGACTATGAATTGAATTTGGTCTCTATTGGACTATTCCACCTATTGCTCGTGCTCCTTGCCTAGCCAGGGAACAAGTGTTTCTAAGGGCATTGTTTATGATGTGCACATCAAGAACATCTACATCTGCATTAGCAACCTCTGAGTCGGCTTCAGGCACACACAACCCATGCGCGCGCAGCCCACCCTGCTCTGCAGGGGCCTGGGATCACACAAGCAATTCAGTCAGCCAAAACACGTTGTGTTTATCTGCCTACAGGAGCCAGCGCTCCACTCCTGCCAACAGCCATTCTTGTTTATTCTATATCTGTCTCCCTTTCCTGGCACCCCGTGTTGTAGCGTCTAAGAGCCAGCAAGGCGCAAGCAGTTGGATGGATCAACTCATTTCATTCAGGTGCCCAAACAGCCAGTGGGTGGGTAATGGCTTTTGGTCAAAAGCCACGCTAAGACAGCGTTGAAAAGGAAGGCTTGATGACAAACTACAGAACTTAAAGTGCCGAGTCTCAAATTAGGATGAATTAAAAAAAAAAAAAAAATTAAAAATCTTGAAAAGCAATTTCCTTGGGCACCGGAGAAGTTCAGATCATGCTGGGAGTTCAGGATTCATATGTGACTCATCCTAGGTGACATGCTATGCTTTTATTCACTTACTTTCCTCAGAAACAATCACTTGATGTTTTAGGATAAACATCTGTCAGGAAGCAGATCATATCCTACAGGAACAGGAGGAAACTAAGCTTTGTTCCTGAAATGCTAAGAATGTATTTTTAATGACAGAGGCCTGGGGCAGTTTCCCATAATTAGTTTACAGGAGTATGTCAGAAAGGCTCTGGCAGGCTGCACAGTACTCGTAAATCTGCATGATCGTAAAATGTTCCAGGGTCTCTTCAAAGGGACTAGACCAGAGGCAAAAATAGCAGGATGCCCTTCACGTGGTAATACCAGCCTCTGTGTACCAGCAGGTATCAGGAATCTTAATGAGCAATCCACTCTCTGGAGACATTTACCCCTAATATACTCCAAAGAGAAGAGATGGGAGAATAAATAGAAATACTCACATTCTTTGACGCATCCAAAATGGACTTCCAGAGTCTTTAATGTTCCCTCATTGCTGACCAGCCATGACCCTGTAGACAAAAGAAGGCAATATATTCTTCATTAGAAATAAGGCCAAGTTCCCAGGCAAATTTAAATACATCTCCACTCATGTCACCTGCACTTTCTCCAAGAGAATCCCTCCAGTGTTGTATCACATAACATGGAAGGCAAGATATATTCTCTGCAGGGCGTAGGAGAGAGTCAGAACTGGTATGTTCAAGATTTGGAAAAACAGACCTGCTGCAGTGAGGTAGAGTCACCCTCAATCAGGCTCACAGCACTGGGAAGCTGTTTGCATAGGAGAGAGAGCAGCAGCTGCCTGTATGCCCAGGAGGGAGAGGTGGGCTTCATCTCCAGTGAGGCACCTCTAGCAAAGACTGCAGTTGTCCAGTGGTTTTGATTTGTGGAAATGGTTTCTTCCCATGAAGACACAAACACCCATATAGCAAGTTTAAATGAACAGGTTCTTTTAAATTACTTTCTCTTAAATTTTTTTTTTCCTAACCCTGGAGATGTTGTACAGAGGCTCCAATGAACATCACAGCTCCACTGGTAGGTACCACAGCAATAATGGAGAAACTTCTTATTGTTTGGTGGGTTTTTTTTTTTTGCTCCAAGGGACTAATTCAGTGCCAGTGATTGTCATTGCTGATCATCCTTACAGATCCCCAACACGCCTCCTTTGCTTGCCTCCCACAAAGCCATGAAAACATTTCCTTATTCTCTGCTTGTGGTTTCCACAGACTGACGATAAAACCTGAGCAAATCAAGGATGAGGAAAGAATAAAATTGAAAAAATATTCAATTGAATATTGAAAATTGAAATATTCAATTGAAAACTGAAACTAGTAGAGATAGCAGTACTTACAACTTCCTCCAGTCCTTGTATCTAAGCATCTTAAGGCACTTCACACAGCCGTGATGCTCTGGTGTTGTGGCCCTTTTCCAAGCAAGGGCCAGTATGCCAGAAAGTGAAATGCAGTCTTCTGATACTCAGATCCATGTTTTAAACCAAAGTTTTGCCATACCCCAGTCTGCAGGTTAACACTGAGATAATTAAGTGTTCCAAAATAGGGACAGTTCTATGAGAAACAGGGCTCTGAGCAACCTGGTCTAGTGGAAGAAGTCCCTGCTCATGGCAGGGGGGTTGGAATCAGATGATCTTTAAGGTCCCTTCCAATCCTTACCATTTTATGAAATCTCATTTCCAAACTATTTAACAATTATTCTCCTTAAGTTAGCTCTCACATACTTCTTAGTATTAAAAGCATAAAATGTTTTTTTTAACTTCCAGGTAGGGTGATGTACTTTATTGTTAAATATGAGTTAAAACACATATTACCTTTGTCAGCCATTATCATCGATCCTTTTTTGATCATAAGATCAGATAGTTTTGCTTTCTGGTTCTTGTGAGCTAGCAAAGTCCCTGTGCCATTTGAGAATATGTTGTAACACATGGCAATAAAAGTAATTTAAACGTATTCAATGAAATTCAAGAATAAAAAAAAAAAATCCATCTTCAAACCTTCTCTTGAAATAAACAGATCAAAGCTTGCCCTTCAGTAAGCCCTTATAGAACATATGACTTTGGCTCTATCCTGAAGTGTTTATTCAGAAATAATACAGTCTGAGCATCAGAGCACACTAAAGAGAGTCAAACCTCCTTTGTCTTTCATTCCTATGGAGGTTGTCATAGCTCCTTCAGTGAGGAACCTTGGGACCATCTCACTGATTCAGCAGACTAGAGCAGCTTAGCATGAGGATCTACACCAGGCTAGACAATATGATCTGCCTCTTTCTTCCTCCATAAGATGAAAATACTTCCATTTTATAAAGACCTTTGAAAGTTACAGAAGAAAAAACAGACCAAAATACAGTGAACTGTCATCCAGATCACTTACCAGTATATAGACTCAAGCATGCCAAGATCTGATGCCTAAGGCAGTGCCTGCTGAAGGCATTTATCTTTCAGTCTTAGCTGAAGAAATTAATTGTCCAACATTTTGCATTTATACCAGCTACAGACAAATAAAACCCACACTGGAACCTGAGCAGCCCCAGTGAATCAGTGGCTTTAATTCTCATTATATTCAGAACGGCAAGGCCCAGCTGGGAAAGGCAATCACCTAACTTCTTACCAGCTGGCAGCAATCAAGAGCTAAGTGCATGGAGTGAGTGAGTGCTTCAGTTCAGACACTTGAATGAAGTAATGTTTTACAGTGCTAATGTAAATACAGTTCAATGGAGAGGATGCTGGCAGGAAGCCACAGTAAGGACATAAATTCATGGTGCTGGAAGAGCAGCTTGGCTTGGTCTGCTGAAGTAGTTCACAAAGCAATCCAGCATCTCATATAAATAAACTTTTTACCCAGGTAGTAAACCAAGAGAAGGGCTGGATTTTCTATCAGATGTCATAATGTAACAGATGGTTCCATTTCCTCCACAACTCACCCTTGTCCTGAAAAAGAACAAGTAAAACGAAAGAGGTTCTCAAATATGTCTGTTATTTCAGCTATCCAGTTCAACTGAACAGTGCACAAAGCAAAAGAGAAGATACTCTCTTCTTGCTCATTCTCATTTGCACCACCATTGCAGATGTTAATTGATACTATCCCAAACTAGGAGTTTTGGGCTGTGAATATGTACCTTCAGTGGCTCCTCCAAAGAGGAGAAGCTCTCGAAATGTTCCTCCAAAGAGAAGCCACAGAATCTTCTTGGATTATTAGTTACTGGCATTCTGCAGCCTTCCCATCTGCCTCTTGCAACCTCTTTATAAACACTAAGTCTTATGAATGCTTGGGAATCCCTCTAGCACCTGGTTCGACTGACGCAGGAAGAGCGCTGGAGATGGATGATGTCTGGTAGGCATTTATTTACACTGGCATCCACAAATAGTCCGATGAAGGCAGTCTGAACCCAGTGAAAACACCACAGAGCGGTTTCACTTTTTTGTTCCTGGTAAGTAAAGCAGCTGTTCTCTTCCATCGTCAGTAGTGGATTATGCCACAGATTATGTGTTGCCTCACTGGAGGCCCTCAGTTCACCTCACTGCTTGCAGGCCGCTATTGAACTCTGCCGCTTTCAAGAGGTGTAGGTCTATCCCTTGCAGGCTTTGCATTTCCTTCTTCAGTACCCACTTCATTCAGCTTGAACCTGTGCAGTGGCTGATGACAAGTAGCTACTACATTTTTGCTGCCTCCCCTGAACAGTTCTGCTCATGCTTATGTTTTGGGGAACTTTTTTTTTAATGGTTAGCTTTGTTCTCTCACAGTCTTTCAAATAAACTGGAATCACATGTTCCTCAAACCACCCTGCCTTTAATTAAAGAATAACCATGTCTGAAAAGCTATCTGTGGCCAACAAGGCTGCATATTGTAATATAATGTACCTACAAATTCCTTCTTCTTGTTCTGGATTCGGGGACAAAACAAAATTCTCTCCCATCTGAAATCATCTGACATCACACAGCTCCATATACATTGACAACACCTACCAGTGTCTGACATATATCACAGCATTCCCTGGGGAAAGTGTTGCCTCACACAGCTGTCTGCGCGATGTTCAGAAACCAAGGAAAACATAACAAGCTGTTGCTGTACAGGGGATGCCAGCAATGCAGCATGCTATGCCTGCTCTGTAGGATGACACTTGGGATGTTTGAGCTCAAGAGAAAGGCTGTGGGCATAGGGTGTCCACTTACATCTAGAATTCATAGAGGTGCAGTACACAGTCCTTGTCCTCACCTCTGACTCTAATCCTTCTCTCGACCTATATAATCTCCATAAGCATCAATGCAGACTCCAAGGTGTGATTCAGTATGGGTGCTTCTACCTCTAATATGATCCTGTGTCCCCAGTAGGATTTTTGAGTCTGCATTTGACTGAAGAAACAGGACTGAGTTTTACATAAGGAAGAATACCATGAATTGCCAGCAACTTCGGATACCTGACTAGAGATGCTAACACAAGGGGCCTGGATTTCCAAAAAGTACTAGATTCCCAGTTTTACCAGTCAATCGTCTTTGATAACACCTTTCCTGCAGAGTAAATGAATGAGGCAAACCTACCCAAGGCATTTCTGCAGTTTGCAGACCGGGTCCAAACAAATGTGAGCTCTTTCTGAAGTCTGTTGCTTACGCCAGCTCTCCAACATGATCCTTTTCCTCTTCCTCATCAGAACTTCTAATTTGCTAACAGCTGGGACTCAAACTCTGGACGTGGAGGGTCAGGCTTCTCACATCTGGGACTGTTCTTGCCATCTCAGACATGTCATACTGACACTGGGTGCTGCAGGTGGCAACTTAAGATGCGGCCATTGCAGAAGTGGAACTGAAATGGGTAAGAAAAGTAATTTACTGACTGCTTATGTACAAACACACCCAAAGAAGGCTGTTTACATCCACAGCTTCTCAAATAAAGGAGCTGTTTCCTTTTCTGATTTAAAAGCAATCCAGCTGACATTTTATTTTTAAATATCACAAAAGTAGAAGCAGCAATGTAGTCTTTCATAAGCAAGTTTAAACTCCAATCTCCCAGCCAGGGGAGGAGGAGAGAGAGAGAGGGAGAAGGGGGTCATATGCCATGGAAGAAAGGGAGAGCTGCCAACACATTCAGAAACAGTGGCATGTGTGGAGAGTTACAACAGTAGTGCCTACAGAGCTACATTTAAAACCAGAGGAAGAGGAAAACCTTCCCAGACATGACCAAGATAGAAAGGAAGGTGCTGGGAAGGGAAGGGAAGGTTTAGTGGTGAGTTGCACTTTGTATCCTCCATCCTGCCATCCGCTGCCAGTCCATCAGCCCAGTGTCTTAATGGTGTGGCAGGCAAGGCCATGCACTCTCAGTCCACTTAGCCTGGGTGAGCCTAGAAGCTGCTGCCTAACTTTGAAGCCTGCCCTCTCCTATCCCCGCTGCTTTTCTAGTGTGATCTTGGATCTTCATTCTTTCTGGTTTTCCTTTTCTATGCACAGCTGCTTGCCAGGCTTTCTAAACTCTAAAAACCTTCCCTGACATCAAGGCAGCATAGTCATTACTATCCATGCAAAAGTAAATGGGAGCAGGACACTTTGGGGTTTCTCAACAGACAAACCCACAGCTAAAGCTGTAGCATTCTTTGGGATGGAGAAACTGCATGAATGGGAATCCTATCTTTTGTGGCTAAGAACAGGCATGGCAATAATACACAGATGAGGTTATGAGCGGCCCACTAGTAGCTGCAGCAGAAAGAACACATTTCAAAAAATGAATCATACATTCCAGGGTGCAAAATATGCAGTGTCCTAAGACTGGCTGCTTTTAACAAGACATTATGGGCATTTATAGGCCATGCATGTTAGAATTTAAATGGTAGAACTTGTGTTGTATCCTTAGGAAGCTTTTCAAAGTAATACACAAGAATGCAGGATCATCCAAATGTTTGTTCGTATACTTTTCCCCCCTTCTGCATAGTCCATTGTTTCATTGACTATAAGAGCTGATAAGAGAGAAACCTGCTTTCAATAACAGCAGGTCTGAGTCCATCTCCTGTGCAGACGAAAAGGGAAGGGGAGCTGACATTGTTCAAGTCTATTCCCAACAAAAGGAGTGACAGATCAAGCCACTGAAAATTCCTACACCTTTCGTTCCCTATTTGCAAACTGTGGCTAACATAAAGGCTGTCATGAGGCATAAGCTGTGTTTCACAAGTGCCTTGCAGAGGCTTGCATATTGCTAAATGTCAGCCTTCAGTTCTAGGCTCTCAGATAGGAAATAATAGATACAGACAACATTATCCTCTAAGATAGGCCACAATGTGTGAAACAGGAAAAACCCCAGCATTGCCATAACAGCTCCTTTGTGAATGGCGCGCCAGGGACTGAGGCTTGTATTTGTATCCGTCTGTACAGATCCGCATATAAACACCGGCCTGAGATGGGTCAGTGCATGTACTAAATGAAGGCACCATGGCATTGTTCTGCATTGTCCCACTTGATTCTAATAAAAACACTTTGCAATGCCTAGCCACATGTATTTCTGACCTGCTCGATAGTGTGTTGCTACACTTGCTTCCTGCAATAACAGAAAGGTAGCTTGCCTTCTACAGAAATGGATCTGTGGTCAGAGATTTTATGACAAAAATAGGCTTATGGCACAAACAGGGCTTCTCGTTATCGCTGCATCGCACCCTCATAGCTTCTGTTCAAACCACAGGCTGCCTTCTAGAGGGCACCCAGTACTAGCACAGGTGATGGAGAATTCCCCTGGTCTGAATGTGCTTATTTTTTACCCATATACACATGGAGTGAAAAGTTTTTAAATACCATTTTTCCCCCAACGAGTGAGTTTGGCCTACGCTGGGTGCTGTTGAGAGAAGAGTGTATCCCTTAATCACACAGCGGGAGGAGGGAGCAGACGTCTGTTTCACATTAAGGGATTGTTCCAAAACTTTCTGCTCAATGCAGAAAACACAACACAAAATGTTCACTCCATGAAATGGCCGGAACCCTTCAAAAGGGACAGGATGGGAAGAATACAGTAGATACAAAGTAACTTCTTGTTATAACCTGTCCAGGGGTGGCAAATGGAGAGCCAGAGTAAGAACAGTCATTAGCAACGCTGGGAATTAAATTACAATCTTCCCACAGGATAATAAGGGCTTCACCATTCCTCAGAATCATTACATTTTTCAAACATAAGGTATTCATTAATGTTTTTTTTTTTAAGTAGAGGAAAAGTATCAGTTCCAAAGTAAAAAAAATCCAGCAATAATTCAACACTTTGCAAAATATTAAAGTTTGAAAAAGTATGAGGAAAAAATGATCTGTGGCTTTCTAGAGAGCTAAAGATTATAGAAGGAGGTTATTGGCTTTTCTGTGACTCTGTATCCCGCTTTTTCCCTCTCATTCCTCACAGATTCGTGGATCTTGGAAGCTTACTATATAGCAGGCTTATCAAACGGGGAACTCGTCAGTAACTTCTTAGCAAGCCTTTCGTTTTAATAGGCCTCTAATTAAGGGAAGGATATTTTAATACACTCTAAAGAAGAGAACCAGTATAAGTTACATATTATGTTTATTTGGGGGTTATTTTTCCATGAAACATACATGGAAGTGTTTTTTTATCGGTATTAAGAGCAGCAGGAAATTTAAAAACCATGAGGCCTCCCACTGAGACCTGAAGCTGAGGTAGGAGTGTGAGTGACAGCCCAGCTTCAATACTGCCTGGGAACAGGGTACTTCTTCAGTGGGGAATTTTATTTTTCACTTAGAATAAACTAAGAGCTCAGATCCTATGGATCAAACCCTCCTCTCCTATCTGTCGGCCTAACTGCCACTGCTGCTGCATGTAAACATTTCTTTTCCTTGCAAAACCAGTGGCTGTTCAATTCAGTGCAACAAAATCAGACAGAAGCAAGTTCGCCCGGGTTTGAGGCAGCCGTATGTGGCACTAGATGGCGTTGCAAAACAGTAACGGTGCAGCTTAGTGGCAAATCACAAGGTTGTGTAACAGGCTGCTGTGGTGTCATGTAATGCCCGCTGAACCTGCTTATGTATACATGGTCACTGAAACAGGCTTGGGTACCAGTTCCATCTCTTTTAAGCTTGTTTAACTCACTTATGACCAGACTGAAAGAATCAACACATGGAAATCACGAGTTTTCTTCCTCTACTGCAGCCCCTACACGCTGCTCCTGCCAGTGCAGCAACACATGCATTCATACCAAGCTAATCCACTGAAACCAGGGACAGTGGCAAAGTCGGGGCTGTTTCCATACTGAATATGGCCCTGACTTGGAAAATCTGTCAAGCACTTTGCTAACGTCAAGAAGATGGCTCATTCACTGCCTTCCCTTAAAGCCTGTGGTGTAGCTCATTTTCTAAAAATGATACAGGGAGGTGCTATGTCTATTATTATTCAAGATCAGTTCATTGAACCTTAACAGTTTAAAAAGTAAAAGCTAGAAGTTAGTTTGCCACACTGCTGGGAGCTCTGGGAATCAAGCTGCTATCCTGTCTCCCACTTTACCTGCACCAGGGTGGTCAGCCAAGTTTAGCTTCGAATTACAACTGTACTGCCACTTGCCTTCCAGGTCTGCCTTCAGTTATGGCTGCGTAGCTGCGCTGGTGGCATTAGAATTGGCAGATATGAGAGGGGAGGACAATTCAGCCACGCCTTTACAGTTTAGCTAACGAGTTTGCTGATGATGTATGAACCTAGCAGAGGCCATCTCCCTCGCCGAGAGCTGCACCTGTTCTGCAGGGCCAGCAGGCTCATGTTTGTGCAGGGTCAAGTCACACCTGAAGCTCGGGTGGGCACCGCCTATTTTCCTTCTTTCTGCTTGGAACATGTGTGTATCCAATACTGCCCAGAACTGGAATGCCAGAATGAGATGAGGCAGATGCAAAAGGCCAATACAGTCATTTGGGACTTACTCCCCTGCCAACAAGATACCCTCTAGTGCTCTGCCCAGTCCAGATTTAAGTGACTCTTGCCATTTCCCTTGGAAAGTTACTTGCAAAGTTTTAATACATCTCCTTAGCCTCAAAAGCCTCACACTAGACTTGCCTTTGTCCACTGATCCCACTGCCCCAGCATTCCCGGTAAAAAATCTCCTGCTCTCTGATTCTTCATATAACAGCCTGGTGGCTTGTTGTTTGCCCAAGCTTAACTTATCTGCTTCTTTCACTATCTCCTCATAAGTCAGTCTCTCAGTCTCTCAGTCACTTGTGTTGTTCTTATCAAAGTGAATTAAATCTCTCCCTCTATAAATAGCTCTGGTTGGTGTTCCAGTTTGTTGCTGATCTTTCCATTACCAAAATTTCTTGACATTTCATAGCCCACCATCTGCTGAGCATTATGGCATGCAGATGTTAGTTATACAGATGTCAGACATTTTTGGCTACCACTACAGCAATAAAAAAATATTTCTCTAACACAAAAACTTGAGAACTTTCCTTAAATGAACTAAGTAATGAAAGGTACTTCTGTACTGATTTCCCTTTGCTTGCTGTTGGTCAATAAAATCTCATTTTGCCACTCACATGTGGGAAAAAAATGCTCATTCTTTCTCTACATATTGCTCCTTAAAAATCCCTAAAACCTCCTCTTTGCTAAAGATGCCCCCACACCACTGCCAGTTAATTAATTTACATAAATTTGGCCACTAGTGGGCTACTGCTATGGCCTGGTACTCCTGCCTCCATTTTCTCACTGTCCCTTACGCTCTCATATCCATCTACCTATCTATTGTCTTCAACAGAAATTATCATCTTTCTGAAGAAAATATTTTCTTGATGTTCCAGACTTTTGGTTGCAGGTACAATAGCATCCTGGCCATAGTCAGGCTACTAACAGCCACCATGGATGAAATCATAAAAGAATTCATCATAATGAATTCTTAGCAGTTAACAAGAATAAGGTTATATCTGATGTAATAGTATATTTCCAAGGTTGAGAATAAGGGCAAATAGTCTTGGAGACCTGGTCACAGTTTTAGCATCCAACAACTATTAGCAGTAGATATTTGCAGACAGTTTTCAAAAGGAGGGGCATTAGTGGAGGAGTTAAACCAGTACAATTCAGTAGGTAGTTTTTGATAAATTGCAATGTTGTAAGTCCATAATAGGATTGGGTTGTTTTCACTGTTGTGTCTTCTTTTTTTCCTCTAGGAGGGGTAACAATTATAATACTAGTAACACAAATGAAAATCAGAGAATAGAGTGTGTGGAAAAGGAACAAAAAGAATTTGGTATCTGGTGATCTGCTTTGTAATCTGTAGAGATATGATAGATCCTATATGGTTTTGGAGAGCACAGATATGTGGCCTCATGCTTCTGGAGATTAGAAAATCTCCAGAATTTCACTGTGGGAGTTGAAGCGAGTTGGCTACTTTATAAGCATCTGCATCACGTGACCGTTTAATATTCACCACCTCTGTAGAAAGGACAATGAAGAGAACTAGAGGTCCAAATACAGTGGCAACTCCAGCAGCAGTAGGTGTGTAACAGTGTAAATAAGACTTCCTTACTCCAACAATGGGATTTTCTAAGATATCTGCAAGAAGTAAGACATCTAAATCATGGTTTACTCGTGCCTACATCACTGTATATTACTTCATACTTAGGACAATCTGTTCTTAGTAGATAGCAGTTTTCCATTCCTTGCTCTCCATTTTGACTGGATGGACATACAAACACACTCACAAAATCTCGTATTTGACTAAACAATGTCTGCTGTATCTTGGTTCTCTCAGTGCTGACACACATGTCTAAAGTAGCTTTAACAGTTCTGGTCATTTGTGTGTTAAATTTCCACTGCTACTGGAAAGATCCCAGGTCACCTCCCCTCAGTGGAAGCAGGAGCTTGCTACAATTACGGAAAAAATTACAACATCCAGACATGAAAACTTGGACCAATTATTTCACCTGGGATCTCTTTCACAACACACTTGCTTTCTCGCTTCTTTCTCCCTACTCTTTAATTTTTGGAAGGCTGTGATCTCCCTTCAGTTTTCAGCTTAATTGTATCCTATAAATACAATCAAAATCCAGGAGTCTTCACTGAAGACAGGAACTTTGCCATTGATTTCAAGGCAGCTGCGTTCATATATCAAGAACACATGTGGGTTTACATACAAGGCTGCCTTTAACACGAAGATAAGAAAGCAAAACCAGCAATGGAAATACCAGTCCTTATTATGTATTTCTCCGGAGAAGTCTGTTACACAGATTTCCCTCACTTTTGTTTTGTTCTTTTTGGACATCATGAATTGCCAGGGAGATTTTATTATTAATACGACTCTCTAAGGTGAGGTGACAGGGAAACAAATGCATTTCTTTTGGTCTTCCAGCTCTGCTCAGCACAGGCCTTCTGCCACTGTTTCTACTGTGACTCTGACCATTCGTTGCAAAGAAATGTTGACAACGTTGGACTGCTTCATCCCATGTATGTAGACAGAAGCTGCCTGGACTAGGAAGTCATCCTCTAGTCATACAGTACGTACAGAGGTACCAAACTCAATGGTAAGAACTTACTGCACTATGGTAATACTAGTGCTTCTAATACACGGGCACTAACGTGCTCCATAAACAGACCACAGCAACCATCCACTGGAGAAGGGCAGTGACAGTTTGTCTCCGAATGCTTAAAAATAGGAATTTACATGGTCTCTGTACATTGTAAGGGAATCAGATCCGAAAAAAAGCCCTTGAAATGCTATCTAATGTAGCGCCTATCAATGTGTCATTTCAGATGTGAGCCTCTAGAGGGGTATAATCCAAGAACAGCAGCAATATATTAATAAAACATGCTTTGACCACATTTTTTCTGGCAGATTGTACTTTTGCACTGTAGCCCAAAGTATATAATGAAATCCAGATCTCACTAGTCGCTGGAATGTCCTTTGTCAATAACTGTGAAAAATGTCTCTCACCCTGCAGTGCAAAATTCAGCTGTGGAATTTATGTGCGTAAGTTCTTCCACCCTTAAAAAGTATTTTTTTATCCTGAATGAAAATACTGACCTTGATTATGCATGGCAGAGAGCGCTTCCTACCTCTGCTGTATATCCTAATCCCTTCTGCACCAGTTTTGTTTGTGTGAATTTATTGCCTGTGAAGTAGACTACCTCAGCAACCCTCAGATTTGCTATTATTGTTTGACTAAAAATTAATAGCAGTATTACCAAACAGGAAAGAGATGCATATGTATGTCTCCTCAATGTGAGACACTGTATCAGAGACCAGGATCCTTTTTCATTCTTCTTTTTCTGCTAGGGAAACTGTTAGGAGTCAACTGTGTTGCTAGTTTTTGGCCTCATGGAAACCTATCTACAAGGCACCAGTTTGGGTTTGGTCCCAACCTGAGCTGAGACTGGGTCACAGACCTTCAAAAAATAAACAACAAAACCCCTAGTTCCCAAACGCTGTAGACCCCTGTCATCGCTCAAGACTTCTCACATCATTTTGCACCCTCTTCATATGCTTTTAGCTGAAAGCACCAGAGTAGTCAGCATTTGTTCTATTGCAGCTGATGACCACTCAGCTCCTGAATTATGGCTTGAGAACTTGCTGCCTACACCATTCTGTGCCTATGTCTGCTTCCAGAAGCAGCACAGGAAGGTCCATGGATTCATGTCCCTGTAGCCTGGTGGAATGATGAGTGTAAGCAAATCAGCCATTCGCCCCCCCTCCCAGGTGAGTAGGTTCTGCCCTGCACAGCCACAGAAGGGAAACAAAATTCTGCAAGGAAACAGGATTAACTGTATTCGCCAGCCAAATGAGGCAAGGGCCTTCCCAAAGCAAATGGAACTCCTTACAGGAAGCTGTGGGATCTCCATCCCACTCTAAATGATTCCACAGCTTTTGACTCAATTTTCTAAATACTCGAGTTTAAGCAGATACTTGTCCATTTCTTCTCTGACTTCCAGTGTGCTTCTCCAAGGTTTGGGTAGTAGACATTGGTGCTGAAAACTAGTTCCAGGACAGAACTTCAGAGCCCTGGGCTTCCAGCTACTTGTATTCCCTTTCCCCATTTTTATGACCCCACCTACAGACCCCCGCCCCGTGGAGCACTTGACAGTCAGAGCCCCGCTGCAAAGGGTGCCCTCCTCCTCTGCCACCCACTGAGGAAAGATTCCAAAAGCGTCTGGCAGAGATCTAGTTCAGCCCAAAAGAGACAAGGGAGAGCCACAGGATGCCACTGAGTGAGACACAGAAGTGCCTATTCACATGAAGGAAAGAGAAAAGAGTGACTCAGATGAAGATTAAATACTGTAATGCGCCTGAGAACATATAAATAAAGGGCCATGAATGCCTGCAAGTGAGGATAAACAGCCTTAGAGAAGCATGGTACATTATCTGCACATGATAATATTTCCAGCTGTCATTTTCAGGCTTGAACTGTCTTCAGCCTGACCTGAAGCAAAGCGACATAAACATTCTTATTCTACTTCAGTCTTATGCCTTGCCTTGCCTTGCCTTGCCTTACCTCCATAGACCCCTGCGAGCACCAAAGTGAGGTGAAACTTCAGTATATGCTTAAGTGCTTTTCTGCCTTAGAACCATCAGAGGATTTGAATCTTCTCTATTGACTAGTAATGAATGTTAGGACAAGAACACGTGCAGCAGTGTAACTAGTAATTTTTTATATTCATCCCCAAAGCATTCTGACACGTAATCACTGAGAGTAATCACTGAGCACAGCCCTGTTTTGGAAGGCTCTTTTATTGCTGAACCGTAGCACAGTCTGGTTTTTAAACATGATCCTCCTCCAGTCCTACCCCTTCAATTTTATAATCAAAACAAGTCTTTAAAAAAAAAAACAAAAAACCTCAATTTTTTTAATTTAAATTACAGGGTGCAAGAAAAATACTTGTAAACCAGAATATTTTAGGATAGATAATGAGACCCACAAATATGTAAGGGACAACCCCCTTAGAATCAGTGGGCTCTGTTTTCTGGCAGAATCTCATTGAAGTTCCTCTACCAGTGCAGAAGAGAGCTGAGTCTTCCCTGGTAAGTGAATGATTGATTGTATCGCAGGACAGTTTCTGCTTGATCTTCTTCCAAGTGCACAAAGCCATAAATGACTGCATTTGGACAAAACTGTTGCCAAAGAGATCAGACCTGGGAGCTCTGCTTTAAGAATCCAAGTCCTAGTATTCGCGCAAAGAGAGAAGTTGCATAACCACCAGCTTCCATCCTGCTTAAATCTGCTTTGTACCACAAAATGGGTCTGCGAGAGCCATGAGAGAATTTCCTCTCTGTTCTGAAGGGCTCGACATCGGCTGGCAGTTCCCCAGACAAAGGAAGGGAGAAGGCCAAAGAAAGCACGCCAGAGAAGGGAGGTAGCACGGACCTGTGTTCAGACCTATGCTAGCATAAAGCTCTCTTGTGAAGAGGTGCATAAGCGAGATGAGAATCCAGGCCCTGGTGAGTTCATTGCCGTGGCTGAATTCCTTTAGCTGTGCAGGCATGTGATTTGGGAGAGGTAACAATGGTGTGTCATGGGACAATCCTGAACCTCAGCATCATGAGATGCCAGTAGTACAGCTCCCCTCTGGGGTCATACTGCCGTAAGAGAGGGACACTGGCCCCACTCGATGAATGGAGCTGATGAATTCTCCTTTTCCTAATCATCCCAAGAACTATTTCTGTGACTGACTGTCTCTAAGTATCCCATGACTATTTCTGTTGTTTTCTGAATCCTACACCTCAGCAGCTGTATCATTGAGAAACCATTTGCAGTACACTGCAATTGCTTTTTCACTCCCACCAGCTTGTGACTAGGTAACACTGTTTGCAAGGCCAGCAGATGGCAATCTGTGTTCATTTGCTCTCATGTGTTACACTTTCATCTTAGTGTACATAACACCAGTTGCATCAGTCTGTTTGGGGTAGAATTTGTCTCAAGCCTGGCCAGAAGATGTTTTGTTTTCCCTGGCTGTTTCCATCCCAGATGTCAACCAGATGCAGAGCAAGAAACCGGTCTATGCGAGAGCCTTCCTCTCATCAGGAAGCTCTGTAAACCAGACAAGGAGAGGTGCTAAACTCAAGGTCAGCTTGAGCACAGGCCAATAGTAACACCCAGACATCAGAATTTCACTGCGTCTCAGAGTATGAACCTTTGGGGCTGCAACCCTGCCAGTACCTAAGAGGCTTAGCCTCAGTTCAAAACATTAAACATTTGTAGTATTTACTTTTAAAGCCTGAACTGTCCCATTGCATCACCAGTTTCTAGGCAACAGTCCTGGAGACTCCACATAAAAATGTATATTTAAAAAGTGAAGACCCAAAGGAGGCTACCCTATTTATCAAACGCGCCTTTCTATTTTAGGAGCTTGATCTGACTAACCAGGCACTGCTCTCTTTATTATGGGTCACCGCTTTTGCAAGCCTCCCTGTACTGACTCCTTTTCCTGCTTACATACAGGGGGCTGCAGCACAGTTCCCATGTTTACACTATTAGTTGTTATTTCCCCAGCTGCTGGCTGGGTTGTGACCCCAGCCAGATCACTAATAATAGCCTGCTCCTCTCTCAGGAAAGCGAGGAGCCAGCGGGATTCAAGAAACCTGTTCCTTCTTAGAGCATCGACAATGTCTGGCTTCACAGGATTCAAGCTCTGGTGCTCTCTCCTCTAATAACCCTCCACTGGTGTTGGCAGGGGAGCCTACACCTGCTCATCTGGCTCCCAGCTCCCCGGCACTGTACAAAGCGGCTGATGCCAGTTTTCCCAAGCCCCTTGTCTCCTTTCACCTTCCTGGCAAGCCATTTCTCCCACACCCTCTGGAGGATTGCCTGGACGTCTGCCGACAAAGAAAGCCCTTCCCACTCGCTCCTCGGGCTGTCTCCTTCTTGCTGCTACCTTATTTCCGCAGGTTTTGTAGGAATAAGAAGGAATCCTAGTTCAGGAGGTAGTTGACTTTCCCATTAATCCCTTAGCAGCTGAAATAGTGTAGTTGTGTGCACACCACTTGACACACTTGATATATGTATTTTTTTTAAGTCTAATACCTAAAGCAGAATATGGAAAGACTCACAGTACCGTCATCCTTAAACAGATATACAATTTTCCTTTGTGGACAGAGTATTAACTTCCAATTCTTTGTTAAAACCACTCTGAGGGCCACAGGGTTTGTACATTGCATTACACCTTTCTTGAATTGCTCATGTCAGTTCAGTGGTCTAAAGAATTAATTTCCATAAGCCTCCTGCACTATTCAGGGGTGGGTGCTATTTTGGTTTCAAATTTCCCATGTAGATGCGTCTGTAGGGATCTTATTCCATCCTTTTGCCATGACTTCCAGTCCAGCCCAGAAGGTCCCTGAGTGCCTCGATGTGAAGACTAAGCAGCAGATACCCACCACATTCTTGGGGAAATTATCCCAGGGGTTAACTGAGATCATTATTAAAAATTGCAAATAATTACAATTACTTCAAGTCTGTATTTGTCAAGATTTAATTCCTAATCGATGGTTATCCTTCTGCCTTCCTCTGCTGGATTAAAAAGCAATTTATTTTCAGAAGTCCCTTTCCTGTGTACGCATGAGAAGATCATGACCAAGGTGGGGCTGTGCCTTCCACATAGTTATCTCCCCACCTCCGTTGCAACAGGATCATATCCAGACATCAGGTCACTTTTTGAACCCTTGGCAATCCTTGTGGAAAACTGGATGCGCATGGCAGTAACCACCTTATTCATACTACGTATGACTTCCTAACTTCTCACTGGCATGCTGGCAGACTTTCTCCTTGCTGCAATATCATTCCAAAAGCTTATTTCCAGCGGCCTATATACTGTCACCACTAAGTCCATTACAGAATAGCTGCCTTCTAGGATATTGTTCTTTATCTTATGCATGTTTCATGCATTTTTTTGCTTCTTGCTCTATGACCTTGCATTGGCTTTCTAAAATATATGCTCAGTTTACCAGGAGTCCCATGTTGGCCTGTATAAATCATTTGATTTCTAAGAAACTCTGATACCAAATATCTCCAGCAGTCACTTCAAGTGTATTCCTCACCTCAGATAAAGATATCAACAAACACCAGCCTTGAGAACAATCCCTGTGGCTCCATGTCTTGTTGTGTGATAGTTCCTCTCTACAGTCGCATTAAAATCTATCATCTTCACTGATCTGCCTCCCTTTGTTAAATTTAAAACAGATCCTGTAGCACGTTACTTTTTAAATCAGGTTGGGAGAGCAAAGCAAAGTCCTCACAGAAATTCTTTAGCATATCTATAATTGGATAGGATAGAGAGCAGACCCAATACAGAAATTTGTTTCTTTCCTTTGCTGCCAGGTACTGTGTTTTCCTTGGCTTCACTAGATGTATGCAGTGATGATTTGCCTCTGTGTGGTTTCAAATTATTACCAAAACCAAGAAAATAGAGGTAATTTAGGGTTTGGTTTTTGGTTTTTTTTTAAATTAATTTACCACAAATTAAATACTTGGCTTCAGCTTTGTAGGGTCACTTCTTTTTTAAATCTTTGTAATAAAGATGGAGGAAACACTGAAATTAAAACTTCATTTTGAATTATAGTTTCTTTAAAATGTCACAACGAAACAGTGTCATTATTAAAGACAGTTTTTTCTTGGCACAATTAATACACCAGCAGACCTGCCACTAATTCAAGTGGAAAATGTACCCACTCTTGTGCCACAGAACTCCAGTTTTGTGAATCTTGTGAGAGGTATAAACCTCCTACCTCCCAGCGCATGTAGGATATGATATTCCGGGAGAGGCTGAGCATTTTTGCCCTCATGTTAATGACAGCACAGGCATTCAGCATCCTCCTCTAACTCCAGGGCAAAACACTGGCCACAGAATACAAACTGGGGACACATATTAGCAAAACCACTACTAATGTTTATCAGTGCATTGGACAACTTAAAAGATAAATGAAGCAAATAAGGAAAGAGAGAAAGAAAAGAAAGTTTTTTATCCTTGAAACTTTAATTTCAAGGGAAGTAGAAGGCACACCTTTCCCACCCCCCCAAGACAACTGAGGTCAAGTCCAATATGTTATCACAGAAATGTAACAGCATCTCTGTAAAAAAGTTAAATCTTGGAAAACAGTAAAAGTAGTATTAAGGTCTTAGATGTTTTTAGGTGTTATCCATCAACTACAGTTAAGTGGTGTTTTACACTGAAGGTGCACGACACTCTGAAGCCAGTGTGAATCGGTTAAAGACCAGGTGCTGGCAGCGTAGCTGTACTAGTTTGCGTCAGCTCAATAGAATGGTGTCATTTACACCATGAAGGGAGAGCAAGGACGTGACCCTGTCTTTACCCATGTCTCTGTAAGTATTTTTGCACCTTTTCTTTTTTTTTTTCACTGCTAGTGCACATTCATGGGAAATACATACGACTGATTTTAGTACAATAATGAAGCAAAGATCCTAATCTCTTTAAAAAAATACAAATTAACAAACAGCCATGCCCCTATGATGCTTGCAGAAAAGACTGTAATGCCATACATGAGGACCTGAAAGAGAAATTGGTTGGAAAGTAAAGAGAAATTGGATTTCACTGGAGAACTCCCAGAAAGCAAATAAACAAGGAAAAGGGGAACAGGAGGCAGTAATAATGGGGTTAAAAACCAACAACTCTCAAACACCAGAGCTGTTGTTGACACCGATGGGGAAACACACTTCTCATAGGACTAGTTTTTATCCAGACATTGTCCATTTAATGGGAGGAAAGAGAGAGCCGAGGTTGGAGAGCGCCAGGGAGCTGGGACGCGTGAAGGAAAGAGTTAAGGCTGGAGTCACCCTCTCTGAAGTGCTCTGTGATGCTGTGCAGTGTTTCAGCTCCCAGAGCCTTCCTCCTTCTCCTCCCTCCCTGTGTCGGAGTGGGGAGGAGGCGGGTTCTGCTGAGCTGTTAAATCCTGAGTGAAGTTTCCCCCATTTCCAGTGGCCACCGTTGTCTGAGACTGGTTTGGAGCAGGGCTGGGGTTACCCTGACATTTCTGGGACCGCGGCCAGCCAAGAAGGGAAAGAGAAGAAAAGACGAGTCCTTTACAATTTGCTTTTGCCGAAGTGTGGAGAAAGGGGAAAGGGAAGCGTCCTTTTTTTTTCAGCATCACATTCCTGTGTTTTTCTTCAGCCTGGAAAATATATTAATGCTGGTGCTTTCCTCTCTGGAAACAAAGGAGCTAAACGGGACTGAGAAAGCAAGAAGTGGGAAGGAGGCTTGGGAACTTTAAAAGAGAGAAACTCGGAGCAGCTGGGATTTCCCTTTTCTTAAATGAAATCCCTGCCTGTGCGGGTAACCGGTAGAGCCAAAAGCCAAACCTGCAGGTAAATGGAGAAGCAGAGATCCCAAAGGAAATTTCCGCTAACCTCATCCTGCTTGTCAAGAAGGTGAAGAAGAAAGAAAGTTAAAAGATACACGGGGAGACGGGCAGGCTCTGGGACCTGTTGGGCTGCGTAAAGATAAATCACTGGGCACCAGCAAAGCTGTATGGCATTGGTCTCCTTTTAAAGGAAAAAGACGTGAAACCTCGTCTCTGAAAGGGGAACTTCCCTGAGAGTGTAAGTCTCAAGTCAAACTCCTGTCTCTCTGCTCTACGTACTGGACCCTTTCTCTGTGCATGTTTGTGTGCGTGTATGTGAGAGCGTGAGAGAGAGAGAGAGAGAAGGATGCAGATCACAGTGTCCTTTTGCATAGACAGAGTCATGTTACAGACGGATGATCTCATTTGTGCATAAAATGATCCATTTTGTGCTTTTCCAAAAATAACTGTAAACTGTACGAAGCCAACAGGGCAGGACTGAGGTGTAATCAGCACTTCTAAATCACAAAAACTAGCCAGCCTGTGCTTTGCTTTTTTTATCACTTGTCCAAGATATCATCATACTGTTAACATCTAACTTTTTCTCCTCCTCCCCTGAAGCAGATTGCACAATGAACTGGAGGCCAGCTCTCAGCTTAGCCCTGCTGTGGGCAGCGTGGCTAGTGTGCGGCTCCGAGAAGACAGGGAGGCTAGCAGAGAGAGGGAGCCGTGGAGTTAGGAAAGTGTCCCTGGCTTACAGGGCTCCAAGCAGCCTCCTGAGAAAGTCTGGGGCATCCCTGAGGAATTCGAGCCCAAAGCCCCTACACCCCGTCACCAAGAGGGATTCTTTAGCACCTCCAAAGGCACCTGCCAATATTCTGCAAGGGGAAGTGCGTTCCCAGGCCAGGGGCATGGGGACCAGAACGAGACGTGTACAGAGACTCACAGCCTCAGCCAAATACTCCAAGTCAGAGATGATTAAGGACGAAGGGATATCCTCCGCCTCACAGTCACGAGTGGTACGTTTCCCTTCAGGGTCAAGTTCCCCCAATGTCCTGGCCAGCTTTGCTGGGAAAAATCGTGTGTGGGTCATTTCTGCCCCCCATGCCTCTGAGGGCTACTACCGGCTCATGATGAGCCTGCTGAAAAACGATGTTTACTGCGAACTGGCTGAGAGGCACATCCAGCAGATTGTGTTGTTCCATGAAGAAGGGGAAGAAGAGGGAAAAGTCAGAAGGATAACCAATGAAGGAAAAATCCTGGAACAGCCACTGGATCCTGCCCTCATCCCTAAGCTCATGAGCTTTCTGAAACTGGAGAAGGGAAAATTTGGCATGGTGCTGTTGAAGAAAACTCTGCAGGTGGAGGAAAGGTACCCTTATCCAGTCAGGCTAGAGGCCATGTATGAAGTCATTGATCAGAGCCCCATCAGAAAAATCGAGAAGATGAGGCAGAAGGGCTTCCTTCAGACTTGCAAAGCAGCTGGGGTGGAGGGACAAGTGGTTGAGGAAGGCAATAATGGGGGCAGCACCCAGCCTATGCCTGGTGGTGGACATGTTCACCTGTCAGCAAGGAAGGAGGAGCCAAGAAGGAGCAATAATCAGCCAGCAAGGACCAAAACAGTGAGGAAACCAATGACAACAACAGTGGCCACTTCTCTGCCTACAGTAAGGACCACTACCCTTCCTCCCACCACAACTACCCGTGCCACCACCCGTGCAGTGACAACAGCAAGCCGGTCTACGACAACAACTACACCTCTCCCCACCACGCAGAGGACCTGGACCACAAAGTCACATTCCACCACTGAGTACCACAGGCTGCCAGCAGCCCCTGATGCCACCACGGCACGAGTCACAGCCTCTGAGGATTTCTACTCTCCTGTGTGGAAGGCAAACCACAGGGACCGGCAGCGTGGCCACCCAGAGAAACACCCAGCAGCCACACGGAAACCAAGCAAGGCTGCCCGCTACGACAGTTTCACAGAAGTCCAAACAGCTCCCCCGGTGCACTATACGAAGGCAAATGTGGGTAGATTTAAAGATAACCGAACAGACAGAAAGGACTATAATCATAGGGACCTCACACCAGGGCAACACAAACCAGCTAAGACTAAACCACCAAAAAAGAAGGCCCAGGAAAAGATACTGAGCAATGAATATGAAGACAAATATGACCCTAGCAAGCCTGCTAGTTCACATTTAGAGGAAGAGTTTACAGCAGGAAATATTCCCCCAAAGAAAGGAAAAGAATCAAAGAAGCATGAGCGAATGGATAAACCTGAGAAGAAGAAGAAGAAGGACAGACCTGACAAGCTGCAGAAGAGTGAGAAGCAGTCCAAGAAGGACAAAGCCGAGAAAAAGAGCAAGCAGGACAAAGACCGTAGCAAGAAGAACAAGAAGGGGAGCAGGACCGAAAATGAGGATTTCCCCAAGACCAACAAGAAACCTTTCCTACAGCCTCCCAGGAAATCGGTGACTGACCTCCTGGAATATTTTGAAGGCAAAAGGCGCCTCATTGTAAGTAACTTGTTTGTTTGAATCTTACTGCCTAAACTAAGTCTTACCTCCCTCCTAGTAGGCATACGCAGAACAGAAAGTTTATGGTGGTTGTGTCTTATTTGTTTTGGTGCTTCTGTTTAAGAGGTAAAATATCTAGACCCAAACGATTATTTCCAACAGGGAAGGTTTCACAGCCTGATGTTGGCAATCTTACACGCTGTAAGAACATCAGTCAGAGAGGAATTAGGCTAAAACCTCTGCCCAGTTGCTTCCATGAGCCACCGTATAGCCATCAGATTATTTTGTTTCCAGTGGAGATGTAGGTGTCAAGATCTGCATACTTATGATCAATAAAATGAGTTTCCAGTGTGGATTACATCCATCCATTGCTTTGGGGTACTTGCCACTGTTACCACGTTTCGATGCTCAGCATGTCCTGCCAGCTGGCACACCTGGTTTCTATTGGTGCTGGTGTCCTAAAACTGGAAGCAAGCCCAGGTGGCTTGGCAGTAGCAGTGCACGTCTGACTGAGGATATGCACGAAGGCGTATGATCAGATGCCCTGAGGCAGGATTGTTACATTTGCTATTCTGATAGGAATTTGGCATTCAAATCTCCTAGACATCTTCAGAGATCCCGTGCAAACTCTATTTTGTTTTGGTTTTTTCTCCTGCTGTTTTTATTAAACTGTAACACTATGGTAAGTTTTCAAGCCTGAGAAACTCAGCATGGTCTGGAGTTACTTGTCCCAGGGTTTAATAGTGTTGTATGTTTTTCCAACTACTTATCTAAAAAAACACTTCACCTGGGACAGGAAACAGTTTTAACTGTAGTACAAATGTTTTTTCTGGCAGATAGCACATACCCTGAAAGGTACACTTTGAAAAACAGTTCTTTAAAAATATTATTGTGGGAGCTGGTTTCTTTCAATTATTCCACTGCAAGCTGGCCTGTTTCAGTTATTGTCCAACAGTCAGTGTCACAAACGTAGCTTTGACTTTCATGCCCCCTATTCCAATAAAAATAGCTAAGATGCCAAGCTAACATTTCAACCATTGAAATTTAATTAATCATTCTGCTGATGATTCACAGACCTGAGCAGAAGGCAAATTTCTTCTCCCCCTCCCCATTCTTCCAGCTGTAGGGGCTGTGCAGAGCTAGCAGACTTGCATTCCCCAACATGCTGGAAGTGGAGAAAAGCCATATATTTGAGAAATTTGAACATGACTGAATTTTGCACATAATGCCTATTAGTTACTTGTTAACTAATACTTAGCCAAATCAGAAGCTCAGAAAGAGAAACTGTACAGAAGTTTGGGATCTTTGAAATTTGGTCATGTATCTCAACATTGTGGCTTCCAAGATCAAGTGTAGCATTGGGACAAACAAAAAAAAAATTTGAAAAAAAGAGCCAAAAGCGGAGCTCACAGATGTCAAGCTGCTAATTCATCACACGAACACAGTCCTGGCAACTTAAGGCATGGTCTGAAATTTGGACTTTCTGATACTAGGCCACTTCTCAGCTGGATCTACAAGTAGAGTGGCACAAGCTCAGGCTGTCAGACCAAACTCTACTATCTCTCTGCCATGCATGTCATATATGGAAGACAAAGAACTTCTCAAGTTTTTTGAACCCACACACATGCCTATTTGCATCCTTTCCTGTCAAACTGTTCAGTTCCCTTAGGGTCAGTCCTTTCAGCTCGATGAACTCTGTAATTCATGAGTCTTCAAACTTGCTCTCCAGAGAATCAGCCCACACCGCTGCAGAAGTGGCTCTGCCTGAGTTATTCCCCATTGCTTTGCTATGCTTCTGTCTTTCAGCCACTTTAACAGACTGGCTCCCAAGGGCATTGACTCAGTCCTCTCCCAAAAGTCTTTTGAGAGGGACATTAATTTTCAAGTCCTACACATCCCTAAGGATTTCAGATTGCAGATTTCAGTGTGAATTTCAAACACCCAGAATCTGAAGGCTATTCTGGGCTAAGTTCAATTGATGACAAATATAGGAACCAGCTGCAGAAACAGAAAAAAATATATGGGTTTTGGGTCCTGCAGCCCCACCTCTCTATAGTGGGGCTTTTATTGTAGTCTCAGTAATGTCGAGAAATCTTGGCTTAGAGAGTTTTGTTTTTTTATTTCTCTGTGGTGATGAAATGCGACTGACAGTTTATATATAACACTCCACTTATACCCAATGCACATATATGCACATGCACACACACGTGCACACAAATACAGATGGATACCGTGTATATACTGGCTGGGTTAAAACAGTCCTGGCACAAAGCTTTGGTATGAAGCTTGCTTTGCCTCTTAAATGTTCCCTGTGTTGTTCTACAATGTTTGATGAAGTAGATAAAATTCAGACTTGACTGTACTTTTCTGCTTACGGTCTCCCAAACTAGGAGGACAATACAAACCAATGGTCTTTTTCATGATCCTTTTTTAATCTGAAGAATTTCTACGCAATTTAAAAGCAACGTGTTATATGTTATGGCCCAGAAATCAAATCCTCTCTGTGTCTGACTCTCATGCACCTTCATGTCCCAGTGCTGTAGTCATGCCAGGGGGCCTTTGCATAAATGAGAGTCAGATCTTATAAGCCCAGAAATGCCTCTTACATTTCAGTACATTGATGAACTGGATTTACAAGAAGTATATAATAAAAATCAGCCTCCAGGCCCTACAAACTTCACAAGGCAGCCAGAAGATGATTGCACCTGTTACAGACTAAAGCATAAGTTTGCAACTGAAGAAATTTGGTGGTTATTTATGACCTTAAACCATAAATTTGGATCCAGATTCCAACTCCTTTTGTGCTGGGGGGCTCGGTGACAGGTGCTTGATTGCAGTTCACTGCTGACAGTTAGAATGATTACATCGCTTGGGCTCTGGCATTCCTCTCCACCTTCTGCTGGAAACTGCTGCACAGGACCACTGCGTGTTGCTACACACACACCTTCCCTGGAGTATTTGCATCTCAGTCACTGATGAAGGATCTAAGTTGTGTGCTTTAAACTTTTTAAAAGTTAAATCTTTGCAACTGTTGGACTTTGAAATAAGCACTACAAACTGTAGAGATGTTTATACTTTTGTTGTAATTGTTCCTCCTCCTGCTCTTCCCCATAGCCATGCCTTCTCAGCAAATACAAGTCCCGTAAGATATCAACGTGGCTTAGAACAAACAAAAGCCAAATCAGCAATTTTCAGATGAGGTCACAGCGGCCTTAGCAAGTCTTCAAGGTCTTCTTATACAGCCATCACTCACAGAAGTATTCATGTAGCTCTAGTTGTACTCACCCCCTGACAGTCAAGACAGCCACTGGGAGCCCTGCCTGGACCGTGGAAAGAGGCCAGAGCAGCTGCCACGTTCCCAGTGCTCCCACTGTCTGTGAGTAGGGGGAATCCTAGATTCATGGCAGCGTTGAAGGCTGTGAGAGAGACCCAGCAGGACTCGCAGGGCAAGGGATAACGGGAGAGTGCAAGGTTTTCTGTAAATCCAGTGCCATTTTTCAACCAGCACTGTGGAGAGGCAGCAGAGCAGCTGGTGCCACCAGCTGGCCGTGCTTCCTAAGGTTTTCCTGTGGCTAGTTGAACACCTTTGGGTGAGGCTTGGGCCTAAAGGTACGCTCCAAACACAAATTAATAAAATAAGGCTACAGAGCTGTCAACAGCTCTACGGAAAAGAATGCCCAGTTTGCAGACAGTGACTAGTTCTTCTTCAGTAAAATACTCATCTGCTTCATTCCTTATACTAAACAAGCTCTTTTGTCTCTGCCACCAAACAGCTTATCACGACCCCCAAGGCGGACAACACTATGTATGTACAGCAGCGAGACGAATATCTGGAGAGCTTCTGCAAGATGGCAACGAGGAAGATCTCAGTCATTACAATTTTTGGCACCATGAACAACAGCAGCATGAAAATTGACCACTTCCAGCTAGGTTCTTTTTTTTTAATAATTTCTTTCCATCTCTTGAGAACAATGCAGCTAGCAAAGGGAGAAATCTCCCCAGCTTGGGTCAAGATCTAAGCAAGATCATTTGTTGTGGTCCAATTGCACTTTGGAACCCATTCCTCCTCCTTTCATGCTGACTACCCCCCTTTTATATTTACATAAGTGTCTCTGGTATTTTCCATGTTTAGGCTTCCAGTGTTGTAACTTGAACATATTCAGCTTGCTTTGTGGGAATTCTTAAAGCCAGTAACACAGCGAAACAGTGAAAAGGCAGAAAAATGTGATGACGGCATGGGACAGAAAGAGGAAATTAGCTTCAGCTCTACCAACATCTTGAACATCAACCTCACGGTCTAACTGAACAGCTGCCCTAATACAGTGCACCCCCACCCTTGTTTTTGCAAGACATCAGCCATGGGTGGCTAGATACTGGCTAGCACAGTTTAAACATTGCTTAAGGAAACTGGCTGTTGTCATGAAAGAGAGGAGATTTGGGGCAGGAAATGCTGAAGGGAACTCTCTGAGATCATATTCAAAACTTGGCCCAAGTTAATCCTATTTTGAAGTCCAACATCATTATCTTCCCATTTCGCCCTGTAACATTTTCTCATGCCTTTGCACTCCTCACAAGGTCATGGAAAAAGCTTCAGTTTTCAGGGGCATGCACTGGTTAAACCCAGCATGGAGAGAAGTGTGCTAGTTAGACCCTTTGCTGCGAGTTCCTTTCCTTCAGGCTTAAGAGCTGATTTTGGTGTGTTCACAAAGTGATTATTCTCCTCCACAGTAAGGAGAGGTCCAGGCGCATTTTCTCCTCTGCACCCATAAACATATATTGATTAGAAGATTTCAACCATAGCCTCTAGGTATGGATAACCTTACAAATTCGCACCAGCACACCTGATATTAAAAGGTTTACCATTTAAAGTGCTGTTGCCTCTCTTTACCTGTAAAGCAAGATACTCATCACTGTGACTGCCTATTATTGGCTGTTGCAAAGAGGTTCGTCTCATTGAAGCCAGAGGTTTTAGAGGCACTATAAATCAGACTATGCAGGACTTGCAACGTAGCTCATTCAGCCATATTTAGTACCAGCTTCTTTATACAGAGATCCCATATAGATGGGTGACATTGGGCACCCATCTCTCTTCTAGGCAGCTTTGAAACAACTGGTGTCAATGTTCAGGTCCTGGGGAAGCACTCACCAAAGCCAGAGAGAACCTTTCCATTCATAATAGTAAGGTTTGGACAAAGACTTCAGGTCCCAGTCCAGCAAAGCACTTAAGCTTAGGTATCTCTTGAGTCACATAAACAATCTTATTGCTGTCTGTCTAAAGATTAACACTACTGTGAATACTTCACTGGACAAAGGCAAAGAAATAGTATAAAAGCTGCTAGTTTTGCTTATAAGTCCACCACATCTTCCCTCTGGAAGTCCATCCCGTTTTGTCAGACCTTGGGAAGAGATGTGTGATGGAACAGAAAGCTGAGGACCACAGAAGCTCCAGGGTATTTCAGGTCTGGCATAGAACAGGACAGAAGATCACAAATTTATGTCTGGCTTCCAGCCGTGCCTCTGCTACTCTCAGAGGGGAGAGGACCTAGCAGGGGACCAGAAGCCTTGCGTCCCTGAATGACAGTGAGTCACAAATCCTGCCAGACTGTCCATTCGTGCACCTCCTTCACAAATCTGGAGCAGTACGGGATTTTCCACATCAGGCCATGGTTACTCAAGGTCACTTTTGGTGTACCTAGACCCATCTGCCCATCAGTGGACTGTTTAGGATTATATTTAGCTCCAGTCTGGCTAATAAACAGACATTCACTCTGACATAGACCATACTCTTTCAGCCTATTCCAAACTTCATCTACACCTAAACTTTCCCCAAACCACACAAGTGTATGTAACAGCTAAATTCTCACAAGAGAAATTTACTCATTGAAGAAAAGCAGGAAACTTAGAAGGGTATAAGTTAAACCTTACATGAAGTTCATCTTATTTTTTTGCCCCAAATACCAAATACTGAACATTTTAAAAAGTTTAAATATTACAAACATCTTTCTATTCTACCTCCCCTTCTCCCCTACCTTTCCTGCTTGGATGGCCTCTTCATGGCTCACTCTCTGTCAGCACCAGGGGCAATAAAAGCTCCTAAGAAACATTTTATTTACAGCATTTATGCTATAGTGAGAAGCCTTAGCCCCCAGCGTGATGAGGTCTACTTGTAGTGCTGCACTTTGGGACTGAAATACAAATGACAAGAGAAAAGTCCACAGAAAAGACTTTTCTCTTGAAATTTCAAACACATTTAGAAGTAGTGAATGAAAGAGAGCTCATTAATCCTGGCCAAGATCAGCTCATACTGAAACAAAAGAGCATTTCCCTGTTTCCTACTGGAATGACACAAAGGCTGAGTGTCACTGCAGAGGTCTTCTCTTCACCTCAAGTTAGACACGTGGTCTCTTTGCCCCAACTCATGGGAACAGGGCTTTAGTCAACTAAACACCAGCCCCAGGCTACCTACCTTACAACCAAAGCCAATACCTAATCTACTAGGCCACTGTACTTCTAAAACAAACTGCTGAACTTCTTTGCAACCTTATTTGACTTGTTTCTTCCTAGCCTGTCTAGCTGCTAAAGATGTATGGAGAAAAGTTTCCACACTCTCTCAGTGACCTTTCTGAAAAAGAGCAAAGAGAGCAAAGACTTCGCAGGTAGCAGCAGTCTCAGCTCTTGCTGTTCTTCACACTGATCCTAGACTCCTTTTAGAGTGGAGGTCGAGGACAAGTACTGAACTGGAGAGAGGCAATTAGATTAACTTCTATATTTTCTCCCTAGAAATCACTTCCAAGTTTGAAAGGCAGGCTAGCCGTTGTGGCACAATTTATTTTCCCCCTTGAAACATTTTCCTGTCTCACTCATGTAATTTAATTTTCTTCTTTACATTGTTAAGTTTTGAAAGAAAATCTATTAACAATGAAACTCTAAAGAGCTATCTTCATGTTGCTATCTGGAGTCTTTAAAGCAGATGAGTGCCATGGATCTGCTGGTCTAAGGTACTCGACCATACAGCTGTTTTCCATCACATCCCACACTAACAACTTTTGCATTATCCTATCTCTATATAGGCCAATGAGATAGTCTCTGTTTTTGTAGGAAATTGTTTGCAGTCACAAGTATGAATTTTTAGTCTATGTTTTAACGGTCATGCTTGTCATTAGCAGCATGTAAATCTCACTTACGAAGCACTGATGCATGATTTACATGTTTTACAAAGTGAATAACCAATTAGCACATCCAGCAAACCATCCAATGGGGAATCTATAACATTGCCTATAATTCTTAACAAAACTTTCAACTGAGGTACAGATAATAATGTAAAACCACATAAACTACATCTATAGCTGGAATGTTTTTTTTTTTTCTGTAAGAAGCTGGTCCAAGGTGTGAAACCTAAAGGTCAGGTTCTGATTCAGAGACTTTCCCAAACTTTTAATTCAGAAGTTTCGTCCAGTCTATTAGACAGATTGGCCCTATTGCAAAATTTGAATCAGATCAGTATACTCCTTAAAGGCTATAGAAGTTTAGAAAATTATTTAAAATGCCTTATTGTATAATGAATCAAATCTTTTCTGTTGCTGTGTGCTCAACTCTGATCAATTCATCTCACCTCTATTTGCTGGTGAATAAGGTGGAGCAGGGGACTGGAAAATCGTACCACTGGATTCTAGCTCTTGACAGGCTGTTGCATCTCTGTTTGACTCCAGGCAGGTCACTTACGCTGTGACTGGGATTTCTAAGCAAGGATCTGAATATTTGTATTCACAGTGATGTCATAGGGCATAAGCAAGTAACTATTGCAGAGAGCTCTTTGGTGCCCAGGTGACATTTCACTTCATGTGTGATCTAGCCTGTCTTTAGCTTTCCAGGCCCACAGCTGCACATGGAGGGCTGTTCCAGCACTGCTGCGGTTGCACAGCACTGTGCTGGATGCTAGAGCTAAGGCTGAGCTGATGACATAGAGGCTTTCGGGACGTGGCCCTAATACTCCCTGGTTCCAGAGGAAGTCAGGAGCCTCAGTACCTCCACAGGCCTGTCTTGTACATGCTTCAAATCTCTGTCTTCAGAAGTCTTTTTCTCCTCAAGCGTTTCTGAATGTTTTCTTAGAGTAGAGCAGTGAGTAGGTACAAATCATTCTCAAAATTAAGTTTTTTCCTGTTAGGGTGCTAGAATGGGAAATGAACGTCAGCAAGCAGATGGAGGAGGAGTGCCACAACAAGGTACACAGAGAGAACTGAAGAGCTAGGACTGCAGTATTCAAGACACATTAAACAGTTTCTGGTTTCTTGTAGTCACTAAACCTCCCATGTAATTTTTTAAGACTGGCAAGGCTAATTCTAGTGTCCTGGCCAACCTCAAGCTGTTCTAGCTATATTTTACTGACCCAAATTCTCTATGCTGTTTCAATTGGGTACAGTATTTTCCAGCTCCCATCCCAAATTGTTGAACAGTTTCTATTTTCTATTTCAGAAGTGGCTGCATTTCAGGAGCTGGTAAAATGATTAGTATATGCGTATACATGTATAAGCATATTGAAAAAATCTAAAAGATCTTTCCAAGAAAGAGCAGGCAACCAAGATTTTTCAAAAGCAAGTAGAAATGTTGAATACTGAAGTGCATGCATCTTAGGATATATTGATTTTCAAAACATATATCGGGATTGAAAACTCGACAGTTAAAAGCCATAGTGCTATACTGATGTTTTTTAACCTTACCTATGCAGCAGGAAGAGGGCTTCTGGGAAATTAATTTCCCCCTTTCTTTCAAGGTGAAAGTAAAGGCAGAGTGCTGTGTGATTCCATGACTATTTTTATTTCTCCTTTGTCTCACATCAAGATAATGAAAAGCCCATGAAAGTCATAGAGGATGAAGATCTTGTGGACCAGCAGCTCATCAGTGAGTTGAGGAAAGAGTATGGGATGACCTACAATGACTTCTTCATGGTGCTGACAGACACGGACATGAAGGTCAAGGTGAGGGTTTCAACTCTTTCAAAGAAAAGGCACTGGAAAAACATGAAAAATAGGAAAATTTTAGGAAATTACACTATAAGCTTGCATGTGAGGCCCATAAGAGACTGATGCAGGACTTGGTCATTGCTGGACGACAAGAAAAAGGACAGTAAGAGAAATTTTCAGGAATTAGGTAGCTATCTTCATTTTCTGCAGTTAGGGAATTGTGGGTTTCTGCTTGAATGGTGAGCTGACACCGTAGGAACAGGACCTGCCACTGGCAGGGGTTTTAATGCAGTACCTGGCATTCTAAAATGCACAGTCTGGCCACTGAATGAGATGACAGTACATTGCATATGGACAATGCTTTGGTTGAATGGCCTTACAAAAGAATAGAATGACAATTTGTTGCCTGTAATGGTCTGGCTTTATCACATTGGGCAAATACTGAACATATGCTACTTCCAAAGAGCAGTCTGACTGCGAAACCAATATTTTACATGGTATGTAATCTGTTTTAGGCCTTGTTACCCATGTGTAAATAGGAATATTTGAATCTCTATGTATCCTACAGTTCTGTGATACATGCAAAAAAGACTGCTAATATGTGCATTCTTTTATCCATCTGTTCTTTTTTCTTAACAGCAATACTATGAAGTACCCATAGCAATGAAGTCCGTGTTTGATTTGATCGACACCTTCCAGTCACGAATTAAAGATATGGAAAGACAGAAAAAAGAGGGCATTGTCTGCAAAGAAGATAAGAAGCAATCCCTTGAGAGCTTCTTATCCAGGTATTACCTTCTGTTCTTATCTGCTGCTAGTTCTGATAATTATTGTCTTCTTGGAAAAATACCCATCCAACTATTTCAGTGATTTTTTAATATAGATTTCTCAGTATTTACAGCGTTAAGCAAATACAGAGATGCAGCCATAGTTGCATGTAGTCTTGTACAGAGCACTGGAAGTTGGGATGCGTGTTGTGTTTCCCGACAGACTGCACATTCTTTGGACACTTAACTTTCTGTACCTTCGTACTCCCATCACGACATGGAGATAGTAACACTGATTTGCATTAGAAGAGCAAATTAGGATTAATTCACAGATGTCAGCTCAGTGTTTTGAATGTTTGAAGCACAGTGTTTATGTGTTTCAATCATCATCACAATCTCATTAACCCCATTCTAGTCCCTTCCATATAGCTCAAATCAGTAATTAATTCTCTGTAACTTCCTTCTTATCCTGCTTGAGATAACAGCTGGTCTTTGCCAGTATTAGTCATATTACTAAAGGTCTTGCAGATGTCTGTTGCAAAATGTTTAAGAGGTCTTCTGCAGAAAGACAGGTTTTTTTGCGCAACTTCCATATTCTGTGTTACTGCTCTACCTGTGAGACCTAAATTCCAGGCAATAAACATGTCTGGACTGTGGGAATTCAGATCCACAGAAGAGCTGTGCAGCTATTGCCCAACCTGTTACAGGATAATTTACATTAAATTAGGGCTACCCCATCACTCTAGGCTTTACCTGTTACTACTGCATCCTCCTCACCTACTATCAGATTCCATGGGAATACACTGTTAATGCCAGATGGCTATAAATATAACTGAGGAGGCATGATGGAGTATGACTTGAGGGGGAAAGGAGCAACAGGTAAATGAGTAGGTTGTTGGTTCATAAACATTTTAAAATTCGATGGCCACTTCAACAGAAAGAGAACCTTTAACAAGATCCACCCCACCCACCTCACCACCTCCTGTTTAGGTCTCAGTGATTCATCCTCAAGACCACCAAGAAGAACCACAGTTTGGAAACAGCTGACCAACACAAGAAAGAGCTTGTATGCTGGAAAGTGACAGGCCCCAAATCCTTCTTTGCTTGCAAACAGCCCTAGTAATAAACATGTTAGAAAAACAGGCAGGAAATATGCAGAATGTTGCATCTGTAAACAGATCTGCTGCTGCACAGAATGCATTTGTTGTCTGTGAAACAAGCATCAGGCTTTAAATATTGGGTGGACTTCACCAGCCACGTTAACTGGTCAGATTCCCAGAAAAATTCATTCCAGCTTTGTCCAAGATCATCGTCCCAGCTGAACAGGAGTCTTGGCATCATCTCCCTGGTGTTGCTCATTGAGGAGGTCAGTTATAATAATGCAAATATTGTTCTTAACAAGCCTGGCTGGTGTGAAAGGAGACCATAAGAGCCAGAGCTGGCTTAAGTTATGCTTAAAAGCCACATGTATCAGAAGATCCCTGATTTGTGGACGGGAGTCCCCCCGTAACACCAAGACACTGGCTGTGCTGCTCTCTGGGCTCACAGGCAAGAATGAGATGCATAATAGGTAGAAGTGGAAGAAAGGATGCACACGGGGAAGGGTCTGGTGGATTTGTCAGGACAGGAGTATTGGCCTGTGGCTTCTGATGTCAGAAACAAGGTATAAATCTGTACATTAGTGGTGGTGAACTAACAGCTGTGAAGGACCAACTGAATTAATTTCTTGGTAAAACGTAGTCCCAGACAAGCACGCAAGGTATAGGGATTGCCTGGGGCAGGGGGATAAACAGCTTGAGTGGCTCTCAGCCCTTTTCATCTCTGTGCATCTCCAAAGGAGATACTCAAAAAACAGAAAGGAATTGGATTATTTTAAAGCACCTCACAGATAAGATTCCATCCTGATTTACGTCCTAGATAAAATGTGATCTAATGTTTGCATTCTCAGTCATTGTTTATAGGTAGCCAGGTGCTTTTGCATACAAAATACTACAAAGAGTATTTTTTCCCCGTTTTCAGAATAACAACATAAAATATCCCTCCCTTCCTTCACATCTCGTATGTGATTCTCATTCCTTTTCACATACCTATATAGACACACCCGTGTCTCTTTGCTGTTCCTCCTGGGGCAGATTAAAATTGGGCAGCTTTGCTTTTCAAGGATTTACTGTTTTAGTTCTAATAATACATGCAGTATCAGTCAGTCAACAAGACAAAAGCATCATCATCATCCCCTATTCTTTCAGCAACTTCTTCTGTGACTTTAAGCAAGTCCCACCATGTTTTCTGCTTCTCTCAAGTGTAACAGAATTGTCCCATTACATTAGCCTTCGTTCTGAGATCTTCACACGGTCCTGCAGGAAGGCAGACTATTATAAAAACGTAACACCTGTAGCCATTTAAAAGATCATTTCCTGCTATAAAAATATCCCTGCAGCTTTGCAAATTTGTTTAAATATGATTTATTTAGGTTTAATGGCAAAGTATCTTTATTCAAAAATGGGATTCTTTGGAGAGTGTTAAAAACTCCTATAGTTCGAATTTTTAAAGGTTTCAAGTGTCCTTATGGCACTGCCTTTCCTTGAGAGGACAACAGAAGGTGCTCCTTATGCAAAAGTTTGGTTAGATGGGGCACCCCATATTAAAGAAAAATCAAAGATTTGTCCTATTGCCCCCATGCACGCCTTATAGCCACAGGCTCACACAGCCACACACACACAAACAAGCTCAGCTTTAGAGCCATGTTAAAGGTATTTTGAGCAAGTGTGCTACAGAAGAAAAAGAGGTCAGTGAGTATTTACACAGAAGTATGAGTTATGTCTGAAGTGAAGATACACCCTAATTCTCAGACAGCCCTTGGACTGCAAAATAACTGTCCAATTCCAGCAGTGGTTAATGACGTAAAAGCTAAATGTCTAGTGAGGAATTCCACAGGAATCTTTCTTTCCCTTGAATATACACTTCTCAGCATTGTTGTAACTACTGAAGGGGGCTTTGAGCAAATATCATTAGCTTTGCCATGTTTGTTTGGTGAAGCAGCAAAACTGCAGATGTTTCTTTGAGAGTTTTGCAGTTGTAAAATTCAAAACAAGCTTTATCCTCTCCCAGCGACGGACAGAACTGGGAAGATCTCCCACCCAGCTGTTACTTAGAAGTTGTGAGAAGTATGACATATCTCAGCCCACAAAGAACAAAAATGCTGAGAGGACTCATCACGTGTCATGACCGTGCCCTGTCGCACTCTCTTCTCTCCCCAGATTCCGATGGAGAAGGCGGCTGGTGGTGATCTCTGCTCCCAGTGACGAGGACTGGGCTTATTCCCAGCAGCTTGCTGCTCTCAGTGGACAAGCCTGCAATTTTGGTGAGTCGAAAGAAATTATACTCTTGCTCCCCAAAACCACATCCTTCCTGATGATGTGATGAATTCCTGTGCTCAAGTTTGAACCTAGACAGTCTGAGGAGTCTGACAACTGAAAAGTTTCTGCAGCTACTCCAATTACAAATGGAAATTCTGTGCTAAGCAGGTATCACAGCACACCCTGACAGATAAGACAGCTAAACAGAGTGTTCCCTGGAATCATTTGCGTGAGGCAGAGAAGGTTAGCACTCCAAAGCTTCTCTTCAGGCTTGTACTTCAGGAGATCAATAGTATTTCTTTTTCTTACTGCACAAATTAGTAACATAAGTAGAATGTTTCGGGAAGGGCAGATCCTCTTATACCCAGCTCAGAACAGTGCCAGGTATCAGGGAGATGCATGGACATCAGGAGGGGTTTTTTTTCCTTCCTGCTTCATTGCAAAAACCTGTAAAAATATTAACTGAAGCCACTTAACTCAGTAAGAACCCTCCCAGCCCTCTAACTAGGTACCTAAGATCCAACTACACAGTCAGTGGAGAGACATGGGCTCCTCCAGGAGACAATTAAGAGCGAGACCCAGAAACACACTTCTGTCTTTCCATTATGAGGCCCCAAGACACTTACTCCTTAACCTCGGCTCCTAGCAATGCAAGTACCATACAGGGCCTAGGCTTGACTCCTACAACAGAATGAAACAGGTCCCATTCAAAAGTCACTACATTTCAGTTAGCCTGGAGATCTGCACAGTATCACTGCTACACTGTCTGTTTATTCATAGTCACCCGGCTTTCATACAGAGCTTCAGAATCATCTCATTTGGTAACTACCAAAGTAAACTATGACATGAACCACTGGAAAATGCTTTCTGAAAAATGGCATGTAACAAAAACAGTTAGTTCTCCCACCCTTTGTTAGGGACAGCTTGAAGGAGATCCAGGGAGTTCCTGAAGCATTTGTCCTCAATGGGTGTTTTAACTAAGTGTTATGTTTCCAGGGATCTTACCTGCAAGTGGTAAAAATTTACATCAAAGATTTTGTAGATCATACAGACTCATGTTACGCTAACAGCTTCTACAGCTCTGAAGGTCTTTCTTCAAAGCAGAGGCAACAGTCCAAACCTTTGCCCAGAATAAATAAAAGGAGCAAACGCCTTTCCTAAGCCACTCCCCACACTCATCTGGAGTTTAACTGAGAGGTTATATTGCCTCAGAATACTTGGTTGCTATGTGTATGACAAGTCACAGCTTCACTAGTGAATAAAACAGTGCAGAGACGTTCTGAATTTGGGGAATGGCCTCTGTAATATGTTGGTGCGTTTGATGCTTGCATCTCTATGCTACATAACCACACCAAATGCTATTGTCCTTGAGACACTAGCAACAGCTTTTATGCAACTGATACCACACTTACTCGACACCCTAGTTCCTCCCCATGTTTGGGACATGTGATGTGACTGGAAGAGACTTCAGAGAAACCAGTAACTCTTCTTCCTAGAAGGCTGCTGAGACTGGCCCCTAATTTAGCATGTGCAGACTTGGCTGATTAAACTGAAATCTGCCTGAGAACAAGCAGAAAGAACTGGCCTGACCCAAAAACCTGCTTCATTTCCTCCACAGGTCTGCGCCATATAACTATCCTCAAATTGCTAGGACTTGGAGAAGACGTTGGTGGTGTCCTAGAGTTGTATCCAATTAATGGTAAGTGACTGTTTCCAGTTTCTTCAGTACTACCCATGAAGAGCATTACATAGTGCTGAGTGTTTCCTTGCTGAATGTCTTTAGAGTGATGGATATGGCTGTGTTCTTCTGTTTTCTTTCTTTTAAGAAACAAGACTACACAAACCATAAGTTTTCTTGGTGTTCCTGTGCTAAATATTATATAGCTTCTTCAGGACAGAAAAGCCTACATATCACCTAGGAAGTCATCTCACACCTTTATCTCCCACCTAAACACACATTCCCAAGTACACTCCTCTGCCTGCCTTGCTGTCAAAGACAAAGGGATGATGTCTGTGCCTGTTACATGCTCATGAGTTTGCAGGGCTAACAGAACATAGACCCAGCAGCTTCTCTTCTATGGATCCCTCATTCATCTTCATACAATGGTTTGGGCTAGAAAGGACCTTGTGAAGACCACCTAGTCCAACCCCCCTGCCATGAGTGGGGACATCTTTCACTAGATCAGGCTGCTCAAAGCCCCATCCAACCTGACCTTGAACACTTCTAACGATAGGGTGTCCACAACTTCTCTGGGCTATCTGTTCCAGTGTCTTGCCACTCTCATCCTAAAAATACTCTTCCTTATATCCAATCTAAATCTACCCACTTCCAGTTTAAAACCATTACCCTTTGTTCTGTCTCTGTTGACCTTGGTGAAAAGTCTTCCTCCATCTTTCTCATAAGCCTCTTTTACATATTCCACTTGCATCCCAGAAGGCTACTTCAGGTATTCTTAAGGAGATCTCACTGTCAGGCTACATTTCAAATGCTACAGGTGTCTCTACTACCTAATCCAATGACTGCCTCCATCAGTGGAGGGACAAAGACAGGAAGGAACTTATTTATCCCACTGCTATTCCTACAGCTCTGTACATGAAAGCATCTTAGTCCTTCTACTGCACATAGACATTAAGCCCATGCCTAAGAAAGAATACGAACAGAGGAAGCAGATGTCATACTTCTTCCATCAACACTCTTGCAGCCTCCACTTACTTTTCACTGAAGGACTTCATGACCTTGGTTATAGTTCCTATTTGTTAAGATCAACACATCTCTTTTCAATTTACTTGTCTAATCTCCCTTTGAATTCATGGTAGCATGTGCCCTCCTGTGAGAACTTCTACAGATCTGCAAGGTACCTTTTATTTGACCTGAACATGGCCCCTATACCTTTGTTTGATATCCCTTATCTCATGTGTGGGGGAAAAAAAGGTAAACATTTAAACCCTATCCATGCCTGCAGCGACATTCACGTTCCTGTAGACCTCTCCTAATCCATTTATTCTACAGACTGCAGTCTTTACTTACTTGGTCATTTCTCATACAGAGTTTATTCCAAACCTTTGATCAACCTTGTTGCCTTTCTGACTTTTTTCCCCAGTTCTACCATAATTTTTTAAGGTGAGAGAACCAGAATTGCATGCAGTGTTCAAGATGCACACAAACAATAAGCTTCCACAGTAGCATAATACTACTCTGTTTTGATTTTTATTGTTTTCCTCATGGTTTACAACATCTGTTTTGGCTTTTGACCACTAGTGAGCACTGAACTAGCCTTTCACGAAACTCTCTTTCATAGTCCTAAGATCTCATTGCCAAGAAGTAATGGTCAGACTTCACCATTTCTTATGTGGAGTTAGTAAAATTTTCACCACGTGCATCATTTTACTTCAGTCTGAACAGAATTTCTTCCATCATTATCTTAACCAGTCACAAAGCCTTACAAGGGACTTCTACAATGCTTCGCAATCATTTCCTGCCCTCACTACTCTGAGTATCTCCACACCTTCAGTATACTTCCTCACCTCCATTCACATACCTTATGTGCACTATTTACAAATACATTCAACAGCAGGAGTCCCAGCACAAACAACTACTGAACTTCAGTGGTGACCTCCCTCCGCCCTAGGAACTGATCATTCACTCCCACCTTGTTTCTGTCTTTCAACGAAGCTACCAAAGTTTCTTTTGAAGCCTTCTGCAAATCCACATGGCCTGTATCAGCCAGACCGCCCTTAGCCACCTGCTTGCTGACCTCCTTCAGAGAGCCTCAACAAGTTTGTAAGGCAGGAGTCCTGTTGCCAAGCCAACTATGCATATGTGTGTGTGTGTATATATATAGGTGTCCACTGATCCTAGTTGTCTTATACTTTCTACTCATTTACTCAGCAGATTTCACTCTTACAAGCCTGAAGTTCACCAGACTTGTGCTAGAACATATATTTTAAAGTGGACATGACATCTATCACATCCCATATCTCACATACCATGACAGTTCAAGACTGAGGCTCTACACTGCCATTCGTGACCCAGCAAATTCACCCTGCAATTCTTCACACTATCACATAATTCCAATGATTCCTTTCATTGTGACTGTTTTCACATCTGCCTTCAGCATTTTTTGAACCAGTGACCAAAGCTGCATAGAAGCCAAAGATGTGCATGTGTGTTGGGTAACAAGAAGGCGTGCCACACTCTAGTAACTTCAGCCTAGAGAATAAAGACAAGTTTACTAAACCTAACAGAACTGCTAAACATACATCTTCTGTTCACTGTGGGGTAGTGTCATTTTGGAACCAGGAAATCTTGAGCTTGTCAATGACAAGAATCTTACATTGCCAGCTGTTGGGCTGTATTCTATCTCCTGTTGCTAACTTGCTTAACTACAAACCATCATTGTCGCCTAACCAAAATATCAATGCTGTTTTTATGTGATCACTTTCTAGGAAGCTCTACTGTAGACCGAGAAGATATCCCAGCTAACTTGGTGAAAGACATTCGAAATTATTTCCAAATCAGCCCAGAATATTTCTCCATGCTTCTAGTTGGCAAAGATGGAAACGTCAAATCCTGGTATCCTTCTCCAATGTGGTCTATGGCGATTGTGTATGATCTGATTGATTCCATGCAGCTTCGGCGACAGGAAATGACAATTCAGCAATCGCTCGGCATGCAGTGCCCAGATGATGAGTATGGTGGGTATGGTTACCATAGCTATCACCAGGGATACCAAGAAGGTTACCAAGATGACTACCGTCACCACGGAAGTTACCACCATGGATATCCATACTGAAACCAGCAACTTAGCCTCCAAGTGCCCTGTGCCTGTCTTCTAATAGCTATCCAAGCAATAGGTGGCCAGTTACAGAAAGTCTTCCCAGGCCACCTAGATACCCATGCCTCCTTCTTCCACTGTTCATTCAAGGGACATTGGTCATTTGCCTTCTCAAAAGCGCAGAAGCCTTTACAGTGAAGCAATTCAAACCAGTAGTAATGAAGCTTTAAACAATAAAGACTCCTTTATATTTTTAAACCTTTATAAAAAAAGGGCATCAGCAGGTGCTGTTTATAGTAAAGCCAAACAAATAAATCTCACAGCCCCAGTTCATGGACACTACTGTAGGGCAGGACATGAACTGTCCAACAAATATTGCAATGTTCTTTTTAGTACTTTTTTCTAAAGAGAAAAAAATAAGTATATTTATTGGAAAGTGGGAATTTTGCATTGTGCTCGTGAAGACAAGCAAAGAATCACACTTCAGGACTTTCCCAGAAAAGGAAAATTTAAGAAAAAAGTATGGGGCAGGCTCTTTAATAATAACAGTAATAATAATAATAAAATCCTTTTGTAATACCTTGTCTAAAAAGACAGCATCCCTTCTATGGTGCATTAACATTGTAATTAGCTGACTTTATCAAAGAAATAAGAATTTCTGGCTATGGCAGGATTTGTTCCAATACAATACAATGTAAGGTTCTTTACTATAAAGCTTGCTGCATGGCTATTTATTCCTTTAATGGGGGTCCTTGTTCTCTTAGGTCCTGCCCACCTGACAGTTAAATCCAAGTTAATGAGAGCTACGTGGAAACACCAACCATAGTTAGCATCATCTGAAATACAGAAAACTGAAAAGCACTATTTTCATCAGAAAAAAACAGAAAAAATTCTCATTCACGTACATTTTAAATGCCTTATAACTAGCTCTCTATACTAATGTTTTTAATTAAACTGTTGCTCTAAATTTCAACTTTCCTTCTATCTCTTCTTCTCGTATTCTCTCCCATGGAAAAAAAAGATGTAGAGTAAATGTTTATAAAACTATTTGGGAATAATTTGATCTGCTACTAAACCAGCTCTATCTCTGGCACACTTTCTGAAATGGTTTTCTTCTCCCTTCTCATTGGTGTCTTTGGGCATTGGATGTTGCACCACTCTGCTCCTACTGAAATCAGTGGCAGGAATTGCATGCATAGCCATGCTTTCAACACCATTTGGGTTAGATTTCTAAACATTAAGGATCCAGCAGAAAGATTCAGGAATATCCTGAAGCGAAGGTATCATGCCAGCCTTTGTAGCAGCACAGTGGTCACTTCTAATGTTGAAGGCATGCCTGACCAGCCACATTTCTTTTTATAACGTATGACATGGGTGCACACGCCATGTATAGATACATGCAACAGGGCACTCTTACTAGGTTTTGCCATCACAGCAGTAGCACAGGAACAGGGAGAAGCTACAGCTCTGAACTGGCCAGAGCATGCCCCACAGCTTGAGTTCCCTGATCCTTTTTTTTTCGGCCTAAACAAAACCAGAACTGGGTAAAGCAACAAGTTCACCCCAAACCAGGTCTTTCCTTTTAGAAACTTAAGTCATAAAAGGTCAGACCTTGCTTGCCCTTCTGAATGTCAGAAGGGCAGACAGATGTGGAGAGGTCACAGGGCCTGGCCAGTTCTTCCTTAGCCTTACAAACCTGGTCACCCTGTGGGGCAGGCCACCCTCCATACCCGAAAGTCTAGTCAGCACAGGGTACAGCTCTCAACTAACCTCTCTCAGGTGACCGGAGCTAAGCAGGGAAAGGTAGGCATTTGACAGAACCATTTTGGGAGGACTGCTGCCTGCAGAGAGCTTCCAAGTGCTCCCTTATCTACAGCACTTCCACAGCGGAAAGCAGTGGACAAAGAAATTGGAAAAAACAAAGAGAAACAATAAAAAAAGAATCACAGAACTGAAAGGTTTCTCGAAGAAAATGGGAGGTCCCATAGCTCAGTTTTAGAAAACAAGTGCTTACTGTATTAAGGTCAGCTGCCTAACTTTCTTTGCCTGAAGTAAAAGCAGAGGAAGGTACACCAGAAGTCTAACAGCCACCTCCTGTAGACAAAAAGAGAAACATCTTCAGGATGTTTTCTTTCAGGTGTTGAACTTTTCTGTAATCTTGTTTTTCATCTGAAGTCTTCAAATGAAAGCCCTTTTAACTCATACTACAAATCATGGAAACTAAATGTCCCATCTGCTGAGCAGGAGGAGGAGGCAGTTAACTTACAACAGAGAGTGCAGCACCTGATCCAAATAGTTTTGTTTTTGTTTTTTTTTTTAACATCCTCCCCTCTTCCCCACCTGAATTAAAAGTTAAGTTGTGCAAGTACCAAACCCAGCTTAGGCATTCTGTGGGAGTTGCATTAAAAAGACAACTCCAAACAAGTTGTCCACTTATAAGGAAGGCCGGGATGGGTTCTTAACCAAAACTACACATTCAAGTATTTATAGAATTTGAGGAAGACTCAGTATTGTTCTACATTCTGGTGCCAGTTCCTGCTTTCATTACAAACTGGCTCAAAATTACCAGAAACTTATAGCAATGATTTAAAATATTGATTTTTGCAACCTACCTCCCCCTATGGATAACTAAAAGCAAAGCCTGAAGGAACACTAAGCCAAAAAATCCTTTTAGCAACAACATATAGTTATCTTCAAGACTATATGCATCCAGGAGCTACAATACTCCAAATTAAGATTTCATTTCACAAAACATAAACCAAGTCCAAAGCACTGGATCTGTCCCTGCAGCATCACTCTGAGGACAGACTTCTTAAGGTCCTATTTCTACAGCCCTTAGTGGGAAGATTCCATGATAAATAAAAAAATTTTTCTTATACATATTTATGGGATTTGATTCAGCTCCAAGGTGGCTGTTTTCATCCACAGGCTGTCTATCAAGCACCATAGCTCAGTTCCTACATTCACAAAGCAGTAAACTTACCAAAATAAATATTGCTTTAGTTGGCTTGTTACAAACAAGAGAAACATGAACACATCTGTCTTCCCCAGAGGTTTTGTGAACTATTTCCTCAAAACCTGGAGTGAGGAACATAACATCCTTCAGCAGCAATTAAGTTTAAACGTTTGTGAATCTGGGCTCTAAATCACAGCTTCGGAAGAGCTCTCTGCCCAATGTATTCATTAAAGACTATGTGCCAAACTAATGCTGCTCTCCAAAAGTCTCCTCATAAATTTCCCTATTGTCATTTGAGGAGACAAATAGTAAGCTTTCCAACATGGAGTAGGTCAACAACCATACAGTGGAAATACTTAACCAAGTGGGATTCACATGATCTATTTGAAACGTGTAACTCCATAGAATAGCTTCCCCTCATTAACCAGGACTGCTCTCCAACTGACAATCATTTATAGTCACTTCCTCTAAAAAAATCTCATGTACACACTAAATTTGACTATTGCCATGGATAGTACAGCTGCACAGAACTGCACGGTTATACTCGCGAGTTACTTTACACACTTTTTTTATTGCTAAGTTGATGCAAATCCTTACCCATTTTTAGACAGCTGTTAACATTCCTGTTGCTACATAGGGGATATACAGTTCTCCCCCATTATTAAAAAAAACCTGCCTGGCCAATCCAGCAGCATCTCTCTGAGACCTCCAACCTGAAGACAACAGAAAGATTTATACATGTTAGATGGGACCAACTCTACAGCACAAGTAAATGCTTGGATCTTTGTGCAGTCTGAGACTCTGGCAAATAAGTCAAGCATGATAGCATCAATGAAATTTATAAAGGGAAAAATCATTAAGCAGGACAAGAGTCAAAAGCAAGAACTGAGTGCACTACATAAAATCTGCAGACCAGTAATTTCCATATCTGATTTCTCTTAAGGCAGATATTTCAGGTAGGAAGGTCGAACACGGGTTTTAAGACATTCATCTTTGGTTTGATGCTCTGTCGTTGAAGGTGTGAGGCTGATTTCTATGTTCTGATTTAAGGCAAGGCAAAGCTCTCTGGAAAAGTTCATGTAAAAAGCTACTGCTCATGTAAATGCAAAGCAATCTAAAGCTAAAATTCTTTTTACTCTTCTTGGAAATACCTGCTAAACTTTGTAGCTATGATTAAAAAGACAATGAACTCTGGCAGGTATATACTGCAAAGCTGTATGTAATGTAAAAAAAATGAAAATGTCTTATCGCAACTAAGTCTTAAATAGTTTGAGCATTTTTTTTTTTTGTGTTGAAGTTTCATTTCCCAAAATAGGACACCATAAATCGATGAAAATCATGTTTCTGGAATTTACACTAAAATATGCTCTCTTATCCATTCTGTACAGATGCAAATAACTAGGATTCCTTTTGCTGAAATGGCCTACTACACAAGCACAATGAGATCTGCTGTAAAAAATTTTTCAACCACAAGAGTAATTTCACTTTGTACAGTCATTCTTAACATATGCTAGAAAAAGTCAATACTCCTGGAAGAAAAAGGAAGAAATGAGAATAATAATTTTAGATTCACACTTTATAACTTGACAGTCATTGGCCACATATGGAAACAGGCTGTCCCTCTTGATGGATCAATGACAGGAGGTTTGTTAATTAACGCAGCAATGAGCCGTCAATACAGTATGCATAAGTAAGCTGCCTGGAAAACAGGATGGCAGAGGGGAACAAAGGCAGGACTGTCTTCAGTCCACAGAGAAATGCATCACTAACTGATTACTATACACTGTGGTATGAGGCTTTGACACTGAACTCATTGCTTATCTTCTTAAAAATTCTTTTGACAGTATTTTTCAACTATGAGAGATGCATTTCTGAAGGGAGGAAATGATAACCAACATCTTTTCTACTCTTCTGAGACAAGAAGCTTTAGGAACATACCAAGAATCTCTTATCTGCATCCCTAATCCCTTCCCCCTTCTAAAATTCTCTGAATTATTTGGAACCTATTTTTCATCTCACTCAAAATACAATCCAGCAGCCAATAGTGATTCTGAGATCACTATGCCCAGCACTCTGCAGAATGATTTCTCTCTCTACAAAATGAATGCAAGACCTTATCAGTCTGACAAGGTGGAGCAACACCAAATGATATTACCACTTGCACTCTCTTGCTCCATGCTCCAGGTGTCAAAGGGCATCACTGTAGCTGCATAATATTTGTTTCCAGATAGTGGCTGACTGCAAACTAAGCCTCTACACATGGCCTGTCTAAATGCAAAAAAGACCCTATGATGCATTCACACTGTATAACACACTTTTGTTTTATTCAAGCTCTTTCAAAGTTAGGCCACGTAAGTTGCATGTAAAATTTACTATCTGCTACAAAGGCATTCCAGATTTCCACTTCTCCAGACACTGGAAGACAGGTACACAAGTCTCACACTGAAAACGTGAGGAGAACTAGTGGCTGAAGTCAATGAAATCTATTCAGCTCTCAGTCACATCAGAGAAAATCAGAAAGAACTCCACAGGAGTCAGTACAGAGTTACACTGATGTAAAAACAGGAATGAAGACAGAATTAGACCATTCAAACTCAAATCACACTCTAGAGATCTGCCTGGTTGAAGGATTAACATATCCTTAACCCAAATTATTTAATTTATTACACATTCTCAAGTGAAAGTTTGATGAGGTTGGTTCAGAGGGACTCTTACTTAGGTAGGCATATGTCAATCTGAATTGCCAAAATACAACAGAACAGTCAATCAGATCATTATTTATGAGGTTATTAGTAACATCGTAAGTCCCGAAAGGACAACTTACTGGAGCATTTGTACATTGGAAGATGCAACAAAAATATTAATCAACACTCATATCACTTCTGCAAGCTGGCAAACAGTTTTATCTCTGCTTTGCTAACGAAAGAACTCATATAGGAAGTGGCAGTGACTTAGGACAGTCAACCAAAGCGGAGACAGACTTCTGGTTAGAGTCCGGAACTGCCTTCCACAATGCAGCACGTCACCCAGACCACTGAGTCCAGGGTCCAAGCCTCTTCTTGTTGCATCAGTTAGAAATTTTGATTCTTTCAGCAGATTTTGAATTCCTGATTTACATGGATAGGAAGAAGGAATACAACTCTCCATATAGATGGCTTGAATGTTTTCCTTATCCGCCTCTGCAACCCAGGCCCAAAATAGTTTCAGTTGCTCTGCAAGTGGGGAAAAATGACCATTCTCTACGTCAATAAAACACTAACATTCTCTCATTATGAGTAATAGCACTCCTCTGAGCCAGCCTCATACTAGAGGGAATCTTCATCTGTATCGATGTCACTGCTTGGTTTGTTCAATCTCTCAAATTCTTCTCCATCCTACAGGAACCAGAAGCAGAAGAGAACAATGTGAGCAAAAGTTCTCTTGTTATTAATATGCTCCTCCCCCCCCAAAAAAAGAGAGAAGAGAATAGTAAAGTCTATTTTGAAGGCATCACTTCTACAAAATCAAGACTCTGTAATTGGAACACTCTTACCAGTGTGCTCTAACCTTGTTCTAAGATACACACTCTCATAAAAAACATCCTCTGTATCTTTAACACTTTTTAGTGACTCCCTAAAACAGCTTGTAGCCCATTCCTTCATCAGGCATCCTGCTCAAAAACAAATGGCACTATTTGTTTTTAGCACAGCTGCTCAATTCTAAGTGCTAAAATAGATAATGCCTGGCATACCAAAAAATATATGACTTTGTGTTATTTACTGCTTGTTAAACAAAAACCTAAAAAGGCACCATGTGGAATTTCTGGAAAACATCTCTTCTGAGTTTAATGTTTCTTAGCATTAAATGGAGACCGCACTCTCTGCTGGTTGCGACGTGTATTACAGAACACATCTGTACAGGCAGACTAAAAGTACACAGACAGTAACCCTTCCCCTTCAGACTGACTGCTCGGCTCAACTGAATGACATATCTAAGGGCAAGCCCTCCCTGTCATGTTCTAGTTAACCAGATTACTATTCAGATTAGGACAAAAAACACTAAAGGGCCTGGAGGGAATGTTTCATAACAAAAAGTGTTAAAACTCTGGATTCAAATATTACCTTTTTGTCTTCAGGTATTTTTGACTGTTACGGTAGAAAGAATCTTAACATGAAATATATTAACTTCATGATGAGGGCTCAGCTACGCAGATTTATCAGTTCTACTTAAGTACAATTATTTCCCAGGCATCAATTCCAATCTCTGGACTCCCAGGGCCAGTAAAATATTTTGGTTATAAGGGTTTCAAAAGAGGATTTGTAGGTATCTACAGTTGCTCCAGGACTGTCTATAGTCACAGCAGGTAAGCAATACTTACCTAGGCTTCAAGAATTGAGAAAGTGAAACAGGCAAAGAAACACCCAATCAATTTAAAAGATTTTAAGAAATACTGAAGAGTTTTGGTCTTTGAATTGAGTGACGAGTCCAGTCACATGTGAAATGTATCTTCTAAACATTCCATAGTACAAATGGAGGTGAAACAAGAGAAACCAAAGGAGACAAGTACTGAAAAGCCTTACCCCACTTGACCTCTCCCACGCATCTCCTTTGACAAGTTTGCCTCTTTCCCGCAGAGTGGCATATTCCAGGCCTCTTGGTTTACTGGCATTATAGATGAATATGGAGAGAAGCACTACAGGAGCTTCCAAAAAGAACTCTAGAGAAGGCCTGAAGTCAAAGATGACGAAAGACACGGCGGTGATGATGACAGTGGTGATCTGAGCAGTCATAACATGGAACATATTGTCTCGGAATTTCAAGATGAAGGCTACAGACAGCCCCAGGAAAGCTGTGACAAATATCAGGGCCACCGAGAAGCTGTTGTGCCCATAAAAGAAGCCACAATTTCTTATCTGCCTGCGGTCCTTAGCCTGCAGACCCAGCATAAGCCCATTGAACAGCACCCCAAAGGCATAGAGTTTGCTGTTCTGCATGAAGATGCTTTCAGCAAGCTGATCCCCATCTTTCAAGATCTTTTCATTGTAGATGTTAGCCAGGGCAGAAATGAAACACTGCACTAGAATAAGCAGATGGCCCAGGCTGAGGCGGAGAGGTTTCAGTGCTCCTGCCATGGTACTGGTGACATTCCACTGGAAGCTGGGAAGGAAACTTGGCGCTACGCAGTTGCCCTTTTCCAAGCATGCTTCCTCAGGTCCGGCATAGAGAAGGCAGTGGTTAGATGGACTAAAAAACATACTATGATGGAATCCATGTGCAGCCAAGCTTTGCTGATGGCCTCCAGTTCCTAAAGTCAGGGCAACGATGGACAGGAATAAAATCACCAGAGATGCCCATTGTACCCAAGAGAGTTTTCGCCTAGGAGCAGACAAAAAAAACCACCAACTTTAGAAACACAGTGGCACAAATTAAATGGCAGGAGAACATGCTCTATAAAACACATAAAAGACATCACTTAACAGATAAGGAGACAGAGACAGGCGCAAAGAAAAATCTTGGCTTTTCAGAATTGGCAGTAAAATGCTAAATCGCAGCATGCTTTTCTATGGCAAGGGGGACCCAGCTTGGCAATCACAGAAATACAAAATGGAGTATTCTGCAGAGATTATTTAAGGAAAGCCTTTCAAAATAATGTTAGTTCTAGATACTGACTGCCTGACAACTTAAAAACAACTGTTGTCTCCATGAGAACACAGGTCTGACGGGTAAAAAGAAATTACAGACATTCAAGTAATTCCCTTCTTTCTTTCATAAACTTTCACTACATTTCATTTTCCCCCATGATTTTGTGCCCTTTTCTAGCATTTTATGATGGTAAATCACACAAATCTATGAATGTAATCGATAAGACTGTTAGAACTATTTATACTATTTTTTCACTCAAGCAAAACCTGTTTATCTTGGGGAAAATCAGAAATTTTGAAGATTAAGTAAACTGTGACATCACAAGAGACATTGAACTAAACAACTGAGAAAAAGCATTTCAAGTCAGACTATCAGACGCTCTTTTGGTATATTAACACCTGTAGAAAAGGCATCTTTGCTCCATGTTCAACCCAAGTGACTTTTTGAGTAGAGTGTGATGTTAGTATCCATTTCCCTGTCAGTCTCTTCTGAATCTAAATCACACCATAAAAGGACAAATCAGGCAAAGTGGAACACATATGACAGAGAGTCTTGCTTTTGTCACGTGAATAATGAAGAAGAGACATGTAATTACTTTTTAACATACTATGCAGTTGACCAGAAACACATCAGGGCTGGCACAATATTACCAAAGATACCTCTATCTTTCACTCGTACATATGTCATCCCCTCTTGTCAGATCACATTTACATTCAATGAAGAGTCACAACAGACTGAAAAGAAGTACTGCTAATCATGAAATATGAGACTTAAGGTACAACTGAAAGTACCTAAACCTTAATTCTGACCATCCAAGAACTATATAATCATGATTTCAATTATTTTCTATTACAGTTGACCAAATGTGTAGAGATGAGTAAGGACTCCTAATAAGCTACTATTTCCTATACCTTCAGATGTAGAAAACAAAACCATCTCTCCAAGTTGGTACAGCGACAAGAAAACAGAATTACTGTTCCCATCAGACGAAGAGAAAGAATGTAGCTTAACCTCCTCATCAAAGCTAGGGAGATATAAATTTCATTTCTTTTGCAAATACTACTTACTTTAGCACTATCCTGAACAGAAGAGCTGTTGTTATAATGACAAAATTTGAGAATAGTACAGCCATTGCCTAGAAAGAGAAGAAGAACAAAGTTATACTCCAGACATAGTGTGGACATCTAAAGCCCACCAACTTCAAGTGTTCACCCCTCTGCAAGGCGCCAAGTGAAAAGCATCATCCTGGTACTGTACTGTCTTCCTTAACCAAGTGGTAGAATAACACATCCCTAAAATGACAATCCAGTCCCATTTCAAAATCTCAAGCAACGAACAGAGCCTAAGGTCCACCGTTGTGGAGAAAGCTGTACTGAAACAAAGATGTGAGGAAACCAATCCAGCAGAAAACTTACTTAACGAAAATGAAAACGGTTTTGTTTTCTGTCAGATCAGTTCCCAAGACAGGCTGACCAGTCAGCTGCAAAAACAGCTGTGTCAGCACAAAGAAGGAAGTTGCTCCGAAAAGAATAAGTGAAGGTGAGGCTGCTTCTGGCTGCAGTGCCAACTTACAGAGTTTCTGAAATCCCAGACTTGGACAAGGCACTTGCAGAAAATAAACTTCTTGCATGTCAAGTGCATTTGCTGTATCAATTATCAAAGGTAAGGAGGTGCTTGGCTTGAATTTTCAAGACTGCACATTCACCTATTTTAAAGTACAGTTGAAGACAACTCTAAAGCTCCTGTCTAATTTGAGAATAGCTATATAATAATGATGGTGCCCGAATCCATGCCCATAATCCCAAGCTGCAAACTCCTTGTGGCAAGGACTGTCTTTTTGACTGCTGTATTAGACACTCTATACTGGCACACTGGACTGAGAAGAGGCTCTTTTAGGCACAGCATTTACCACTAAAGATCAGAATTTACCAACGTCAGTGGGGAAAAAAGGCTCTTTTGGGGGGGTAAGGATGTTTCCCAAATTGTGTTTTACTCAGGACTGCCCTGTGTAGTCAGTACAAAAATCTAAGCATCTGAACTCTGTCCTCCCAATTCAGCCTTACGAGTGTGATCACTTTTTTAGACAAATTTACAGAAAAACATACATGGATTCAGAAGTGCAAAAGACAGACTTTATCTTGAACTTTCTCATCTCCATTTCCACATTCCCAATTCTGCAATAGCAGAGCCTTTGTCATTTACCACAGGAAAAGCACAGGTCCTTTTCCCATTACCTTAGTTCCACTCTATTCCAACATACTATCTGCTGAATAATACATCTAATGAAACAGCACAACACAGGGTCTCAAGTAAGCTGAAGACTGACACATGAGACATCTGCCTAAGAAACCACAACTTAGTTTTCCACTTTGCAAGATTACAACTCAACAAATATTTATGTTAGGTGAGCACTGTGGAAGGAGGAAAACACTAAATAAACAAGTGAATCTGGAACTACCAGAAACCACTCTGGAAAAAAAAGACACTAGATGCAAAATGTGGAAGTGTTCCACCTATACTTTGGTTTTGCTTCACATCCAACATCTCTGTTAACATAATATGACCAAACTCTATAGCAGGATAGTTACAAGGAATCATTTTTGAGTTGCTTTGTTCTCTGAGGACTCAAGGAACCTCTGTTCTAGATGAGAAAGAATACGAAAAAAGATTACCAAAGATTACCATGCCACTAACCTACATGTCAAAAACAGAGTTTCTAAAAAATAAGTCTTATCACTAGGAAATGTTAGCCACTAAAGAGTATCCACAGTTATAGATGAAGATTCAATCAAATAAATCTTACCAAAGCAACTCTGTACTTCAAGCAACTGCTCACCCAGCTACTACTTAGTCCCAAACCTACTCAGTTTTCAAAGTCACATGAAACTAAGTTCAGTCAGGTATGGCTGCCTTCTTTCAAGCATCTTGCCTCCACCTCTTCACTTTCACAGTCTTGTACACTGTCAAGGTAATCGACCTTACAGGTATTTAGTTGCCTCTTAATACTTGTTTACCATGATAATGTTACAGATTCAGCTAACCCTCATAAAATATATCCAGTTAAGAGGTATAAGACACTAACAGTTCTAAAAAAGAGGAATCTTACTGCATATGTCTGAGGGGAGAGAGACAAGGGGTGTGTGGAGGTGTGTGTAAAATATAAAAGCTGTGCATTTTACAAAAGATAACCTTAACTGAGCCAAATCAAATTGCTTGAAAAAGCAATAGTTTTCGCGTAATCTTCTAAACATCACACTTTGCTATTGAAAAATTATAGCTGAGTTTTGTTCATAAATTTAAAAAAAAAAGCACAGAACCAAAAAAAACCCCAACAAGCACCAAAAAAACGCCACACATCAAACCACAGAACCTAACACCTGTGCATGTCATTTTAAGACATCTGACTCTTGAATTTAATTAGATTTTTCCAGCCAGGTCCTATTCTAGATTCTGGTGTGTCCCTGGCAGAAATGTACACCTAGTGTACATTTTAAAGATAAATTTGGAAAAGAAGGAAATTAAAGATAAATTTGGGAAGAGAAGGAACAGTAATATTTATAATTATTTTTCATGTCAAGCAGGGGTAGCCACAGTATTTTATAGCAAGCATTAACCATCTGTTTCCATCTAACTTCAAACACAGATTCTGAACCAAAAAGTATCCTAGCATGAAAACAAAAGCAAGCACAAAAACTGTACTATTTCCTGAGCATATGTAGACTCATCCAAAGGGCTGGATGAAAGCTAGAAGAAAGTACCAATAAAATTTTGTGCTAAACATATGCAAAAACTAAAAGTCAAACAGTTTTCTTCCTCCCCTCCTCAGTTCCTATTACACTTACTTCCTTTGTGGGATTACGTTTACTCTCTTTTCTGTGGAGTCAGTGAGGAAAGAAAACAAGTCATCATGTGAAGTCACATTAATAAACTGGTAGAAGCCACACAGAAAACTGCGGCTCAAATACTAGCAAGATGAGAAAATGCATTGAAAGAGAAATACAGAGTTGAAGACACCAAAGGAGGGAAAGCATTGAAAACCTGCCTAGTACCTAAACAATTCAGCCTATTTCTACATCACTTTGCATGGAGAAAACACACAGAGACTCCCCTCTGCTGAGGGCTGTACAAACAGTGACCAGTGGGCAAGATAATGGGAAGATCTGGCTGGTCAGGTAACAGTCTATTCTTTTACCTGCAAATCTTGCCTTGCCAGTGTTACAACTGTAGATAGTCTAAGAGCAATGTTGTCTACCACTAAGACATTGGAGGATGCTTTATTCAGTGTATGTATACTTACTGGCTGGAGGTAGGACAGTACGTAGAAGACAATCAAGTTATCCAAAAAGTAAAGAAAGGCAGGAATTGACCATTTCATGGAACTACAAAAAATCTTCCAGGAAAAACATTCAAAGGGATGATCCAAACAACCCTCTGAAAGGAAAAGAAATCAGTAACAAAGATATCTTTCTTATTATCAAAAGCCCATTCCTTTATAACAGAATAGGTACCACTGTTCTGTTTTCAGAACACCATTGGACCCTCTGGCAATATAGAGGACAGATCCAGGGCAGAACACACAGCTAGAGCAGCTATCTTGTGCCGACAGGCATTCACCTCCTTGCTTCAGCAGAGGAAACATCAAGGAATCTGTTAGCCCTTCAGAGTATTTGTCCACTGGTAGCAAAATTTCAATCATCAACCGTTCTTTGAGGGACAAAAAGCATCCGAGACTCCCCACACAAAAGCAACATCATTACTGGGTATAATTTTTTGATGATTTTCAATCAAATCTAGAACTGAAGCAATGTCACAGACAGTGGATCTGTTCATATAGCACTCAAAGGGCAGTCAGTAATGTCAGAAATACAAAATAAAGCAGGACTCAGTATGTGTAGCACACGGCACACGATCTGAGTAAAAAGAGAACACAACAGAAGAAAGAAATGACAAGGCACAAAGAATGATATTTACGTAGGTATTCAGGACACACACTTTCGGAGGAAGACTGTGATAAACATTTGACTACTCTAGAGTTGGTGACAGAAGTACAGCAGACACTGACTGAATATATTTACTGTCTTTGGTATGGCTGTACTAAATGGTGGAGGTAAAAATTTCATCAGCTTGCCAGAGCCATGACTGTTACATGGAGAAGTGGACAAGTCCAGCAGTTCAATTTAACATGAGTCTCCAGTGCCTGACACCCGCTTCCAATTGAAACGTCTGTTCTCCACCATTTTTAAATGCTATGAAGTCAACCCCTCATCCTTTTTACACCAGGACAGAAAAGCTAAGAAAGAAAAAAAACAATAGCCTGCAATGAAAGAAAAGTAGCTAGTGATGCCTGACACTGCTTTTTCTGAACAGTGGTCCCAAGATTTGTCTTCACAACACAGCCACCTTGAATTATAACATTGATATGTTGCTTCTGACTCAAATGCCACTACACACACACAAAGCCTCTTCCGTGGAAGGTGGTGGTGCTTTTAAACAAAAGCAGTCAGCACAACAAAACATAAAGGCCAGTCCTTGAGTTAATGCAATTTATAAGCTTCTGTTCAGTCATGACTTCACAGTGAGGTGACTCCTAGCATGACATTGTGTTAAAATTCTGAAAATGTTAGATTCTGTCTTCACTGCACTTCCTAATTCAACTTACCTGTCCCCATTTCAGCCACCACATACACAACTCAAGAACATGCGGATTTACAGCATGAAGCAGAGCTATAAAAGTAAAGTTTAGTTACAATTCTGCATGGAAGAGACAATTCCAGTGAACTCGCAGGACCTACTTCTTACTACTACATGTGAATCTATCACTTAAAAAAAAAAAGGGAAACAAAAAAGGAAATTTGAAGTACAGCAAATCCTAGAATGTCAACACATTTTAGTTATTCGAAACAGAGGTACTTACCTTTTTTCTTAACCCATACTGCCAATACCAGACACAGGACCAGTTTTACTACTTCAGAACATATGTTTACTGTTGTAGGAAGGTAATCATATTTGTTATCTGTAGGATTCAGCAAATCATAGAGAGTATACAATCAGATTCTGTCTCCTGCATTCATGATTAGAGCAAGAAACTATTTTAACCCCTCCAGACAGAATTTTAGCCACTTTCCATAAATGCAAACGGCTATGTCAACACTTTAATTACAAATATTCCAATTTTTATGATCCACATCTTCCTGAACAGACTCCTTTCTGGGTTTAAATCTTTCCTCATTTGGTAACAGTTTAGAGCAGAACTTTTTGGAAGAACTCAAAATCACCACTGTTTTAGAAAAATTTTAAAAGGTGAATGTTTTCCCCAAACAGCAATATGTTATTTTTTTCCCCTCACAAAAAATGGCTTCCAGGATGAAAAAAACTTCTTCCAGAATTGTATGTTTATTTGCATATTTTGCTAATACTTGGCAAAATGAGAAGCAGTAATACTAGCCAATTATAGCACGCCCACCATGATACCACTTTTCTCTTTAGTCTGTTGCAAGACAAGTATTTCAGTCAAGACATGTACTATCAATAGCGCTTATGTAACAATTTAGTCTTTAAAAATCAGCTATAAAAATAATTCACTGCCTTATCTTTTCAGGGTGAATCTCCACATGGATCACGCACCTTGCAACCCAGGTTATCACTTTGTTAGACCAGTAACTATTGCGAGATTATCGAGTACAGAAATACATGTCACTATTTACATAATAGAATGCTTATGCTAACAACCCTGCAAGCGGAGAATTACGCTTTCAGGCATCCATTTTACCCCAAACATCAACTCTTTCTTATTTGAGGTACATTATGTTTATTGCCCGATAGCACCTTCATTGGCAGAATACTTCATCAGGAGGATTCGACTTGAGCCCAGTGCAATAAACACTCCTCCAAGCAGAAAGGTATAGATGGTTGTCTTGGAGCAAAACACAAATCGACTACAGCACTTGGTCTTCATTTTGCTGTCTTGGCGTCAATGCCCTTTGGATGACAAAATGAAAATACGCTATAAATGGGACTTCCAGAAACTGGTTAAACAAGCTGATATGTGTGTGTTTTACTGCTTTGTGTTATTTTAGACAAAAGCGCTTACATCACAAGCCATGAGCTCACTCTAAAGTT